>Ga0209916_1000655_pt1 | contig 47094 bp, 46 predicted proteins | sample ThiBio_1000_plan_FD_183956 | JGI IMG/M metagenome (GOLD analysis project Ga0209916, IMG submission 183956) | Wastewater bioreactor microbial communities from Cape Town, South Africa - Thiocy_solids_2 (SPAdes) | ecosystem: Engineered > Bioreactor > Thiocyanate-remediating > Anaerobic-Aerobic ... | reverse complement strand
ACGGCCGGCTGATCGCGCCGCTCGACGATTCCTCGACCAGCCTCGAGACGACCTCCTATTACCTGGTGCGGCCCAAGGGCTTCCGCAGCGGCGTCCAGGACGCGGCTTTCGTGAAATGGCTGCGCAGCACGCTTGCCGGCAACCTCCTCAAACGAAGCTAGAAGCAGGTTCGTCCGTTGCGGGCCTGCCCCGCCTGCCATCAGGGGCAAGTCGGGCTACGGCTCGGCGAGAAATTCCCGCAGCGCCCGGTCGATGAAGGCCGCATCATCCGGATTTTGCGCTGGATTATTGACGCGGTGCCCCCAGATGGTCGGGATCGGCAGCAGGCGGGCCGCCTTCATGGCCGCGACCTCACGGCGGCTATCCTCGACGGGAAAATAGAGGTCGGTCTCGCTCGGCATGACCAGCGCCTGCGCGCTGATCGCCGCAAGCGCCCGCAAGAGATCGCCGTCGAACGGCGTGCCGGACCCGATATCGGCGCTCTGCCAGGTCTGGATCATGGCGAGAAGGTCATTGCCGTCGTGATGGCGGAACCGCGCCTCCCAGTCCCGAACGATAAAATCCTCGAGCGAGGTGAAGCCGAGCCGGAGATAGATTTCCTCGCGGTAGAAGGCCTGCGACAGGCCCCAGCCGGCATAGACGCGCGCCATGTTGCGCAAGCCCTGGCCCGGCCGCGCGGTGAAGGCGCCATCCTCGCAGGCCCGGTCGCCGGTCAGGGCGGCCTTCACGCCCTCCAGGAAGACGACATTGTGATGCGATGTGCGCGCCGAGCCGCAAATCGGCGCGATGCGCTGCACGAAGTCCGGGTAGCGCGCCGCCCAGTGGAACGCCGCCTGCGCGCCCATCGAGAAGCCGACGACGAGCGCGACGCGGCCAATGCCGAGCAAGTCGGCGATGAGGCGATGCTGCGCTGCGACATTGTCATACATGGTCAGGGGCGGGAAAGCGCCGCCGCGCTGGCCCTCGGCCGCGTTGCTCGGCGAGGATGACAGGCCGTTTCCGAACAGGTTGATCATCACGATCAGATAGCGTTCGGGATCAAGCGCCCGGCCCGGGCCGATCAGCCATTCCAGGTCGCGATGGGTCGTGCCGAACGATGTCGGATAGACGATGACGGGGCGGCCGGGCGACGCTGCGCCGAAAACCTTGTAGGCGAGTTGCGCTCCCTTCAGGACGCCGCCATTTTGCAGCGGCAGGTCGCCGAGTTTCGCAATGCGATGATCGATCGTCATGTCAATGGCCGCACGATGACTCCCGGCGCTCAGGCGCGGCCGAGATAATGCTTGGTCATCTGTTCGTCGGCGAGCAGCGCCCTCGCCTCGCCCGCCATGACGATGCGGCCGCTGTCGAGGATGTAGCCGCGGTCGCTGATGGCGAGGCATTGCCGGGCACGCTGTTCGACGACCAGCGCCGCGCTTCCCAGGCCCGGCAGGGTCTGGATGAGCTGGAGCACCTGAAGCACCAGGGCGGGAGACAATGCCGCTGTCGGCTCGTCGAGCAGGATCAGCTTCGGCTTCGGCATCAGGGCGCGCGCGAAGGCAAGCTGCTGGCGTTCGCCCCCCGAAAGCGAGCCCGCCGTGGCCCGGCGCCGGGCCGCGAGCGCCGGGAACAGATCGAAGATTTCCTGGATGCGGGCGCGCTGGTCGGCAACTGCTTCGACGAGTTGCAGGTTCTCGGTCACCGTCAGCGGCGCGAACACGTTGGCGACCTGCGGCACATAGCTGATGCCGACGGAAATCCTGTCCTCAGCGCTAAGCTTCAGCAGATCGTGGCCATCGAAGGCGATGGCGCCGTTGCAGCGCGGCGCAAGCCCCATGATGGCCTTCACCAGCGTCGATTTGCCGGCGCCGTTCGTGCCGGCGATGGTGACGATCTCGCGCTCGGCCACCGTCAGGTTCATCTCGCTAACGATGTCGATCTCGCCATAGCCGGCTGAGACGTTTTCGATCGACAGCAGGCTCATGACACGACACCGCCCATATAGGCTTCCTGCACCGTGCGGTCGTCGAGCACCTGCCCCGGCGCGCCGTCGGCGATGAGCCGCCCGCGATCCATCACCAGCAACCGCGACACCAGCCGCGACAGCGCGGAAAGATCGTGCTCGACGATCAGGAAGCCGACGCCGCGCGCCTTCGCCTCGACGATGCGCTCCGAGATCTGCTCGATCAGCACCGGGTTGACGCCGGCAAAGGGCTCGTCGAGCAGGATATAGCGTGGCTCGCTCATCAGCGCGCGGCCGAGTTCCAGCAGCTTGCGCTGGCCGCCCGAGATCTGCCCGGCCGGCTTGTGGGCGACGGGGCCGAGGCCGAGGAAGTCGATCGTGGCATCGGCGCGCTCGAAGATTGCCTTGTCCTGCGCACGGACGCGCCACGGCCGCACGAACAGGTCGACGAGCTTTTCGCCAGCCTGGTCCTGCGCCCCGACGGCGAGGTTTTCCCGCACCGTCAGGTGGGTGAACGGGCGCGGCACCTGGAAGGTGCGCGCCAGCCCCTTGCCGACACGCTGCTCGGGCCGCAGCCCGTCAAGCGTCTCGCCGTCGAAGCGGGTGCTGCCGGTATCGCCGCCCTGAAAGCCGCTGATCACGGCAAACAGCGTGCTCTTGCCGGCGCCGTTCGGGCCGATAATGCCGGTCAACTCATCCAGTCCGGCTGAGAATGACAGCCCATCCAGCACGAGCATGCCGCCGAGCCGCTTGCTGATGTTGCGCAATTCCAGCGTCATGACTGGCTGCGATCGGGTATCAACCCTTGTGGGCGATACAGCATGAACAGCACCAGGCCGAGGCCGATCACCGCCAGGCGCAGGCTCGCCATCTGCACTTCGCTGACGAACGGGACGACGTCGCGCAGGAAGCGCGAGCCTTCCAGGATGAACAGCAGCAGCGACGAGCCGACGATGGCTCCGGTAATCGTGCCGGCGCCGCCCATGATCAGCGCGATCCACGCATAGAAGGTCACGAGCGGCAGGAACTGGTCCGGCGAGATGTAGCCGACATAATGCGCGTAGAAGGCGCCGGCGAGCCCGGCCAGGGCCGCACCCAGCATCAAGGTCTTGATCTTGAGCTGCGCCGGATCCTTGCCGACCGCCCGAACCGCGTCCTCGTCATCCCTCACGGCGCGGATCAGCCGCCCGAACGGGCTGTGCGACAGCCGCCACATCAACAGGATGGCGACCAGCATCGCCGTCGCGACGAGCGCCAGATAGGCGAGGTCGGCATTGCCTTGCGACAGGGAGGAAAACGGCTTCGGGATGCCGGGGAGCCCTTGCGTTCCCTCGGTCAGCCATTCCTCGCTGATCAAGACCGTGCGGATGATCTCCGAGAAGCTGAGCGTGACGATCGCCAGATAGTCGGCACGCAGCCGCAGGCACAGCAGCCCGAGCGGATAGGCCGCGAGAAAGGCAAGCACCGTTCCCGCCGCCATGCCGAGGGCGATCGGATAGCCGGCAAGGCTGATCAGCGCCGAGGTGTACGCGCCGATGGCGAAGAAGGCGACATGGCCGAAATTGATCAGGCCGGTATAGCCATATTGCAGGTTGAGCCCGAGCGTCAGCAATCCGTAGATGCCGATCATGATGGCGATGGTGACGAGATAGGGCAGCATGTCAGCGCACCCGTTCCGGTTGACCGAACAAGCCGGCCGGGCGGACGATGAGGACCGCGATCAGCGCGACGAAGGACAGGGCGATCTTGTAGGTGAAACCGACGAAAGGCGTCGAGACTTCCTGGGCGACGCCGAGCAGGATCGCGGCGAGGACCGCGCCGCCCGGACTGCCGATGCCGCCGAGGATCGCCGCGGCGAAGGCCGGCAGCAGCAGGTCCCAGCCGAGGTCCGGCGTCACCACCGTCTTGATGCCGACCATGATGCCGGCGACCGCGCTCAGCACGCCGGAAATCGCCCAAAGCGCGATCATCACCCGGCCCGAGCGGATGCCGCTGGCGCGCGCCAGGTCCATGTCGGCCGCGACCGCGCGCATGCGGCGCCCGAGCGGCGTCAGGAACAGCAAGACGAACGTGGCGGCCAGCACCAGGATGGCGATGCCGGAGAGCCAGAGATCGATCGGGATGATGCGGATGCCGGAGAAATTGAGCGCCCGCGAGATCGGGATCTGGAAGACGTGCTGCTCGAAGCCGAGGAAGAAGGTCAGCATGCTGCGCAGGAAGAATGCGATGCCGATCGAGGCGATCAGCGAGGCGACCAGCGGCCGCCGCTCCAGCTTCTTGAAAACGAGGAAGTAGCAGGCGACCGAAACCAGCGTGGTGACGATGATGGCGGCGATCGAGCCGGCGAGCAGCGATCCGGCGGTGGCCGCCTGCACGAGCACGGCGACATAGGCGCCCACCGTCATGGTGTCGCCGGTCGCCGCGTTCGGGAAGCGTGCGACCGCGAAGGACAGGGAGATGGCGAGCGCGGCGAGCGCGATCACCAGCCCCTGCACGGTACCGGCGATGACGAGGTTGATATACTCGGTCATCGGCCCCGGCATCCCTCGCGGGCGGTTGCGGTGTTGCCGCGCAAGACGACCGGCCTCACTGCAGCAGGTAGCGCTTCACGTATTGTCCCTTGTCATACGTGAAGAGGGCAAAGTCGGCGACGGCATTGCCGTCCTCGTCGAAGTCGAGCGGGCCGGACGCGCCTTCGTAGTTGATCTTCTTGCCGGCCTTCAGCGCCGCCTTGCCTTCGGCGAAGCTCGTCACCTTCTCGCCGTCCGGGTTCGAGACGGCGCGGATTTCCTTGGCGATGGCGACGTTATCCGCCGAGGCGCCGGCCTTCTCGATCGCCAGCGCGAGCGAGATCACCATGTCATAGGCCTGGGCGCCGAAGACATTCTCCTCGCCGCTGGTGTTGAGCGCCTTCTTGTACGCGGCGCTATAGGTCTTGAAGGCGGCGCCGGCGATGTTCGGCACCGTGCCGTATACGAGGACGCCCTGCGAAACGTCGGGGCCGAGCGCCTTCAGCAGCGCCGGGCCGGCGGCCCAGTCGGGAATGATGAACTTGGCGGTGGCGCCGAGTTCATAAGCTTCGCGCAGGATGATGGTCGTATCCGGCAGATAGCCGGACAGGGCGATCACATCCGGCTTGGCCGCAAGCACCTTCTGCAATTCGGAGCGGTAGCTCGTCCGCTTCGGCTCATAGGTGAGCGCCGCGACGATCTTGCCGCCGGCGGCTTCCCAGGCCTTCCTGAAGAAGCCGACATTGTTGATCGCGGCATCGTTGTTGAACGACATGATCGCCGGCTTGGTGAAGCCTTCCTTCTTCACCGCGGCGGCCATGGCACGGCCGTTATACTTGCTGCCAGACTGGAAGCCCCAGTCGAGATTGCGCTGGTTCTGCGTGAACAGCGTCGGCGCCGACGACGTGTGCATCAGGATGATGTTCGATGCGAGCGTCATCGGCTGGATCGCGAGCGAGACGCTCGACGACCAGGTGCCGAGAATGGCGTTGACCTTGTTGACCTCGATCAGCTTCTTGGCGGCGAGCACGGCGGGCTCGGCCGATGTCTGGCCATCCTCCGCCAGCACCTCCAGCTTGCGCCCGGCTGCGCCGCCAGCGGCATTCACCTCCGCGGCCGCGGCGATGATGCTCTTCTGCATGCCCGAGCCATAGGTGTTGCCCGCGCCCGTGACGGGATTGAGCGCGCCGATGCGGTAGGCCTCCTGGCCGATGGCCGGCGCGGCGATCAGGCTCGCGGCCAATGCGATGCCGCCGAGCAGCGTGGTCGATCTGAAATGGACGGTCATAGTGCCTTCTCCCGTGATGCCGGCGCCCTTGTTCCGCGGACGCGCTTGTATGCAGACGCTCTTGTTATGCAGACGCCCTTGCCGAGCTTGCGAGGTCGTTCTTGATGAATTGGCCACCCTGCATGATGGCGGTGAGGCTGGCGCCCTGGTTCTGCAGCAACGCCAGGTCATCGAGCGGATTGCCGTCGACGACGAGAAGATCGGCCAATGCGCCCGGCGCGATGACGCCGAGACGGTTTTCCATGCCGATCAGTTCGGCGCCGACCACGGTCGCGCTGCGGATGATGTCGGCCGCGCTCAGCACTTCGTTGCGGATGCGGAAATCATCCGACTGGCAGCGATGCAGGTCGCCGAGCAGGTCGGTGCCGTAGGCCATCTTCACGCCGGCCGCCTTGGCGATCTCGAGCGATCTGGTGCCGACCTCGAGCACGCGCTTCAATTTGGACAGGCCGATCTCCGAGAAGCCGAGCGCCTTGCCCTCGCGGGCAAGCGCGTCATAGGTGCTCAGCGTCGGCACCATGAACGCATCGCGCTCCACCATCAGCGCGGCGGTTTTCTCATCGATCAGGTTGGCATGTTCGATACTGCGCACGCCGAGCCTGACGCAGCGCTCGATCGCGTCCGCCGTATAGGTATGGGCCATGACATAGGTGCGGGCGCGGCGCGCCTCATCGACGAAGGCCGCGATCTCGTCCTCGGAATATTGCAGGAAATCGATCGGGTCGGCGACCGAGGCCACGCCGCCCGACGCCATGATCTTGATATGGTTGGCGCCGAGCCGGATTTCGTCACGCGCGGCGCGGCGCACTTCCGACACGCCGTCGGCGATGCGGGCAATGCCGTCGAACAGATGCTCGAGATTGCCAGGATCGGGTTGGTCGATCTGCGGGCGGAAGTCGCCATGCCCGCCGGTCTGGCTGATGGCGCGCCCGCAGACGAACAGGCGCGGTCCGACGAACAGCCCCTGCTCGACCGCGAGCTTCAGGCCGCGATCGGCGCCGCCGGCATCGCGAACCGTGGTGAAGCCGCGCAGGATCATCTCGCGCATGATGCGCGACGCACCGGCGACGACGAGCGATACCGGCAATTGCCGGGTCGGCGCCAGGTTGAGCTGAACCGCGGTGACGTGAACATGGCAGTCGATCAGGCCGGGCATCAGCACGCGGCCGCCGAGATCGACGGTCCTGGCGCCCTGCGGCGGCCGATCGGTGATCTCCTTGATCGTATCGCCGGCAATGGTGACGTTCAGGCCACTCTTCAGGGTGCCGTGATGGACATCCAGCAACTTCAGGTTGGTCAGAACCATATCCGCCATCAACGACACCTCTTCAGCAACGTCCAGGCGCTTGCCATGCCGCCTGTCGGCAGGCCGGGCTCCCTCGGTCCAAGACCGTCCCCGGTCCCGAAGCGCTGCACGTCTCGTTTTCGCAGTCGCGTGTCCCCGGCAAGCTGCTTTGCCGAATCTGTTATAGCTGCCGACACGCCCTTACCTATATACGCAGGTAATTAGGTAAGAGCGTGGAGGATCGAACAGCCCGCCGCTCGAGTCCAGAGCGCGCGGATACCTAAGTAAAATCGGAAACGACCGGATAAAACCGGAAAGGAAACGGCATGAGCGCTCAAACCAGCAACACGACCTGCGCCCCGGCGATCGACTACGCGGAGGTGTTCCGGCTCGCGCCGATCGCCTGCGCGGTGCTGCATGCGCGCATCGTCACCGATTGCAACGTCCTTTTCGCGGAGATGTGGCGCAGCACGCCGCAAATGCTGAACGGGACCTCGTTCAGCGGGTTTTATGCCAGCGCCGACGATTTCGATCAGCGCGGCCAGAAGGTCGGGCCCATTCTCGGCGAGGTCGGCACCTATTCCGATAACTGGCTGATGAAGCGCCGCAACGGCGAGGTATTCTGGTGCCGCGTCAACGGCATCGCGCTCGACCGTTCCGCCCCTTATGACTGCGTGATCTGGACCTTCGTCGATCTATCGGTCGAGCCGCAAATCCACTCCCTCATCCGCGGCGCGCTGACGCCGCGCGAACGCGACATCGTCTCCCTGCTGTTCGGGGGCAGCAGCAGCAAGGAGATCGCGCGCAAGCTGGAGATCAGCCCGCGCACCGTGCACGTCCACCGCGCCAACCTGCTTAAGAAATACAGCGTCGAGAACACCGTCGACCTGCTGGCCAAACTCTCGATGGTCTAGCTTGGGATGGCCAACGCCATGGTGAAAACCACGCACAACCTGACCGCGCCGGGCTTCAACCGCCGACAACGCAAGCGATTCCAAGTCTGGAAATCCTTGGCGCTCCCTAGGGGACTCGAACCCCTGTTTTCGCCGTGAGAGGGCGACGTCCTAGACCGCTAGACGAAGGGAGCAGCGCTTAAGAAGCCCGGCTTATATCCGCGAATATCGCGGCACGCAAGCGTCCCAGAGCGCCGGCAGACAGGCGGCGTTGCCGCCGGCGTGCCAGGCGGGGGCGCACGGGCCCGGCTCGCGCGACGCCGTGCGCTTTTGCGCGAAAACCCGCTGCTTTCGCGGGGCATTCATGCTAGGGCACGCCATGACGCCCGACGACATCGCCGCTCCGCCAGACCCGCGCTCGCACCTGCTGCATGCAGATGATGCCGCCCAGCGCCTCGACAAGTTCATCGCCGATGCCATCGCCGACGCGACGCTGTCGCGCACGCGCATCAAGGCCCTGATCCTCGACGGTTTCGTCACCGTCGCCGACGGCATCTGCCGCGATCCGGCGCGCAAGCTCAAAGCGGGCCAGCAGGTCGTGATCACGCTGCCCGAGCCGGTCGCCGCCGAACCGGCCGGCGAGGCGATCCCGCTTGCCATCCGTTATGAGGACGCCCACCTCATCGTCATCGACAAGCCGGCCGGCATGGTGGTGCACCCCGCCGCCGGACATGCCAGCGGCACGCTGGTTAACGCCCTGATCGGCCATTGCGGCGACAGCCTGTCCGGCATTGGCGGCGTGAAGCGGCCGGGCATCGTGCACCGGCTCGACAAGGATACGTCCGGGCTGATGGTGGTCGCCAAGACCGACGCCGCCCACCGTCACCTCGCGGCACAATTCGCCGATCACGGCCGCACCGGTGCGCTGATGCGCGCCTATCTGGCGCTGGTCTGGGGCGATCTGGCGCGCCGGCAGGGCACGATCGAGGCCAATCTCGAGCGCAGCTCCGCCAATCGCGAGAAAATGGCTGTCGTCGATGAGGATCACGGTCGTTTCGCCCTCACCCATTACACGGTGGAGGAAACCTTCGCCGGCGTCTCCGGCGGCGCCACCGTCGCCAGCCTGCTGCGCTGCGAGCTGGAAACCGGGCGGACGCACCAGATCCGCGTGCACATGACGCATCTTGGCCATCCGCTGCTCGGCGACGCCGTTTATGGCGGCGGCTTCAAGACCAAGGCCGCCCTGCTCTCCCCCCCGGCGCAACAGGCGTTGGCGGCGTTGGGACGCCAGGCCCTGCACGCCACGCTGCTCGGCTTCGAGCACCCCGAGACCGGCGAGGTCCTGAGCTTTGAATCCGCGCCGCCGGCCGACATGGCGCGGCTGATGGCGGCGCTGCGACACCCCTGAACGGGCCATCGTGCTGCGGCGCACCGACATGGCATGGCAGGTTTGGCATGGTCCGCCCATGCCTCGATCCGGCGCGACCTGCGCTCCAATGCCACTTTGCGGTCACGATCGGATGCTTGTATAAGGAAACAGGTGGCATGCGCTTGGCGCGGCCACCGGAGGTTCGCCGATTTTGGGAACCCAGGAGGAGAGAGTATGACTACTGCTACGCTTCCCGCCGTTGGTACGGAAGGCAGCCTGTCGCGTTATATCGCCGAAATCCGGCGGTTTCCACTTCTTGAGCCGCAGCAGGAATATATGCTCGCCAAGCGTTTGCGCGAGCATGCCGATACCAGCGCCGCCCACAAGCTCATCACCTCGCATCTGCGTCTCGTGGTCAAGATCGCCATGGGCTATCGCGGCTATGGCCTGCCGGTCGGCGAGGTCGTGTCCGAGGGCAATATCGGCCTGATGCAGGCCGTCAAGCGCTTCGATCCGGAGCGCGGCTTCCGTCTCGCGACCTACGCGATGTGGTGGATCCGCGCCTCGATCCAGGAATACATCCTGCGCTCGTGGTCGCTGGTGAAGATGGGCACCACCGCCAACCAGAAGAAGCTGTTCTTCAACCTGCGCAAGGCCAAGAACCACATTTCCGCGCTCGAGGACGGCGATCTGCGCCCCGACCAGGTGCAGGTGATCGCCAAGCGCCTCGGCGTGCACGAGCACGAGGTCGTCGAGATGAACCGCAGGCTTGGCGGCGACAGTTCGCTGAACAGCCCGCTGCGCATCGATGGCGACGGCGAGTGGCAGGATACGCTGGTCGATGACGGCGCCAGCCAGGAAGCCCTGCTGATGGCGAGCGAGGAAAGCGGCAACCGCCGCACCGCGCTCGACGGCGCGCTCGGCCTGCTCAACCAGCGCGAGCGCCGCATCTTCGAGGCGCGCCGCCTGCTCGACGAGCCGCTGACGCTCGAAGCGCTGTCGGAGGAGTTCGGCGTGTCGCGCGAGCGCATCCGGCAGATCGAGGTGCGCGCCTACGAGAAGGTTCAGGCCGCCGTGCGCAGCAATGTCGCACGGCTGGAGCAAGCCGCCGCCTGACGGACAGGCTCAAGCCTCGGACAAGAATCAAAGGCCCGCCGGTATCCCCGGCGGGCCTTTTTATTGTGCGAAGGCCGATAGACCGCTTTCGCAATGTCCCGAATTTGCCAAAGCGCTCGCGCCTACTGCTGCCAGGCGGTCAGCGCCTCCTTGAAGATGCGCTTGCCGACATCGCCGCGCTCCAGAATGACCGCGCCACGTCGTCCGCTGCTGAACTGCACCTCGAGATAGAACCAGTTCCGGTTGCGCAGCAGCTCGATATTGCTGGAGCGGATCGGCTCGGCATTGGACAGGCCGATCAGGAACAGGTTTTCCGAGACCGGGAATTGCGAACCGCCGAGCACGGTGCCGCGCGTATGATCGTCCTCGCGCGCTTCCAGCAGGCCGACCGCCTTGACGTTACCCACGGGGCTGCCCGCCTCCGGCGTGAAGCGGATTTCCACGGTATGCGAGGCCGGCAGGGCCGGATCGGTATTGCGGCGGAACACCACTTCGCCGTGCAGTTTCTCGTCGGTGAAGTCGAAATTCGCCTTCACCACGGTTTCGAGCTGCTGGCCGCTGCCGGGCGATTCGGTATCGAGGCGCCAGGCGACGTTGCCCTGCTTGGCGATCACCTTCTGGGCGTCGGTCGGGTCCTCCTGCAGCAGCACGGCACGTTGCGCCACCGCCACGCCCGGTTGCGCTGGCTCGGCGGACGGCGCCGAGGCCACGGTCTGGCCCGGTGTCTCGGCCGGCGTACCGCCCGATGCCTCGCCGCCGAGGCGCTCGGTCACCTTGCTGTTTTCGGGCACCGCCGGCGTGGCGGGCGCCGATGCCGCCACCGGCGGCCGGTCCGTCTTGTTCAGGCGATAGGCGAGGAAGCCCATGCCGGCCGTGACCGGCACCAGCAGGCCCAGCACGAGCCAGAAGGCAAACGGACGCTTGCGGCCGCCGCCCTGGCGCGCCTCGACACGCGGCCGGGCCGGCTGCGCCGGCAGGTCATCGTATTCAGGCTGGGCCGCCGGCTCCTCGGTGAAAACCGGTTCAGGCGCCGGATCGGGAATCGGCGCGAGCGCCGGCAGGCCGGCCGCCTCGTCCTCGACGCGGCGGATCGCATCCTCGAGTTCAAGGCGTTCCCGCGTGATGTCGCTCTCGGAAAGCGGCGGTTCGGCTGCCTGCAATTGCGCCAGAAGCGCGTGGCGCGCACGGTCGTACAGGCCGGTGCGCTGTTCGGCAGTGCTGTCTTGCATGCCCGAAACGGCGCGGGCCAGCAGAGGATAATAATTCGCCATCAGCTCTCGTGGTTTGCGTTGAGCCCCAGAGTCAAGCTTGGAACGGGTTTTGGACCAAAATCGTATCGTCCCGTTCCGGGCTGGTCGAGAGCAGCGAAACCGGAGCGGCGATCAGTTCCTCGATGCGCCGCACGTATTTCACCGCTTCCGCCGGCAAGTCGGCCCAACTGCGCGCCCCCGCAGTCGAACCCTTCCAGCCTGGTATCGTCTCATAAATCGGCTTGGCGCGCATCTGCGCCACTTCGCTCGCCGGCAGATGGTCGACCTCGCGCCCATCGACGGTGTAGCCGGTGCACACCTGCAACGTCTCGAATCCGTCGAGAATGTCGAGCTTTGTCAGCGCGATGCCATCGATGCCGGAGGTCTTCACCGTCTGGCGCAGCAGCGCCGCATCGAACCAGCCGCAGCGCCGCGGCCGGCCGGTCACGGTGCCGAACTCGCGGCCGCGCTCGCCGATGCGCCGGCCGGTCTCGTCGAACAGTTCAGTCGGGAACGGCCCCTCGCCGACGCGCGTCGTATAGGCCTTGGCGATGCCGAGCACATAGCCGACCGCGCCCGGGCCGAGGCCGGAACCCGCCGCCGCCTGCCCGGCCACGGTGTTCGACGAGGTCACGTAAGGATAGGTGCCGTGGTCGATATCGAGCAGCGCACCCTGCGCGCCCTCGAACAGGATGCGCTTGCCGGCCCGGCGCTCGCGATCGAGCAACTGCCACACGGTATCCATGAAGGGCAGCACCTTGGGCGCGATCTCGCGCAAGCCCTCGAACAGCGATTCAGGCGTGACCTGCTCGAGCCCGAGCCCGCGCCTGAGCGCATTGTGATGCACGAGCAGGCGCTCGATGCGCGCCGGCAGGGCGTCGAGATCGGCGAGATCCATCATGCGGATGGCGCGGCGGCCGACCTTGTCCTCATAGGCCGGGCCGATGCCGCGCTTGGTCGTGCCGATCTTGGTGCCGGTGGCGCTGTTCTCGCGGAATCCGTCGAGTTCGCGATGCAGCGGCAGGATCAGCGCGGCATTGTCGGCGACGCGCAGATTTTCCGGCGTGATCGTCAGCCCCTGCCCGCGCAGCTTGTCGATCTCGTCGGCAAGCGCCACCGGATCGACCACCACGCCGTTGCCGATCACCGACAGCTTGCCCGGCCGCACGATGCCCGACGGCAACAGGCTCAGCTTGTAGGTCGTGCCGTTGATGACCAGCGTATGGCCGGCATTATGCCCGCCCTGGAAGCGAACCACGACATCCGCCTGCTCGGAGAGCCAGTCGACGATCTTGCCCTTGCCTTCGTCGCCCCACTGGGCGCCGACCACAACCACATTCGCCATACCTAATATCCACCCTTTCGCGAGGAGCAGCGCGCGACATGAAAAAGCCCCGGCACAAGGCCGAGGCTTTGCGGTTGGTAGTTAGCGAAGGATCGGGCCAAGGTAAAGCAAAACCCGTGCGGCATCCGGCCGCCCGTCACGCCCGGCCGCGCACGCTCGCCTGCGGTCGCACCCGATGCGCGAGCCAGTTGCCGATCTCGGTCGTGCGGATCGCGGCATCGGTCACGTCCGGCCCGAGCCCGTAGCGCCAGGCAAGGTCGGCGCGTGCAGGTGCTCGCTCGAGCAATTCCCAATCGCCCAGCAGCGTCGTTGCCGCCTGGCTGTCGGAGAAGAAACCGTCGGCGACCAGCGCCTCGACATTCATCGCCAACAGCTTGGCGACATGGGTCAGGCTGAACTCGGGATGGTATTGCACGCCCCAGAAGCTGCCGCCCTCAGAGCGGAATTCGGCCGCCTGCACCGGCGCCATCGCATTGCTCGCCAGCACCGTGCAATCGGGCGGGAGGGCTCCGACGATATCGAGATGCACGCAAGGCGCGTCATAGGCGGCGCGCCGCCCGGCGAGCAGCGGATGCGCGCGCCCGGCATCGGTTGGTGCGATGTTGCGGGCAATCGCCAACTCGCGGCCGGCCGGATTGCGCACCGCGTTGCCGCCGGCCGCGACGCTCGCCACCTGAATACCCCAGCACGAGCCGAAAAACGGCGAGCGCGAGCGGTAGACGGCGCGCGCGAGTTCGACCTGCCGCATCACTTCCGGCTGCATGTCCCACAGATGCAGCGACGAGCCGGTCAGCACCACGCCGTCATAGCTTTCGAGCCCGGCGCCATCGGGCAGGTTGGCGCCTTCATCGGCCGGAAAACACAGGTCGCACACGGCATCGGGGGCGAGTTTCTCAAGCACCGCCGCATAACCTTCGCTCGGCGTGTAGCCGAGCGCCGCGCGGTGCCGCTCGCGCGCCGCGCGCGTATTGCCTTCGACGACGAGCAGATGCAGAGCCATGGCAGCCGTGAATGAAATGGATCAGGACGAGGATACTGGCGGGGATACTATGCGTATCCTACAATAACACACACGCTTCTCAAGCCTTCCCCGAGCTTCCGATGCCCATCCCCGCGCTCCGGCTGTACGACCGGCCCTACCTGCTGTTGGCACTCACCATGCTGATGTGGGGCGGCAATGCCGTCGCCAGCCGGCTGGCCGTCGGCGAGCTGTCGCCGATGGTGCTGACCGGCGGTCGCTGGCTGTTCGCCTGCGTCGCGCTGTTGCCCTTCGTCCATCGCGACCTCGTGCGCGACTGGCCGGCGCTCAAGCCGCGCCTGCTGCGCCTGTCGCTGCTCGGCACGTTCGGCTTCACGGCGTTCAACGCGCTGTATTATGCGGCAGCGCATTATACGACGGCGATCAACCTGACCATCATGCAGAGCTCGGTGCCGGCGCTCGTGCTGCTCGGCATGCTGGTCTTCTACCGCATGCCGGTGACGAAACGGCAATTGGCCGGGCTGCTGGTCACGCTTCTCGGCATCGCGACGCTTGCCAGCGGCGGCAGCATCCACGTCCTGCTGACGCTCCGGCTCAACCACGGCGATCTGCTGCTGCTGATCGCCTGCGTGTTCTACTCCGGCTACACCATCGCGATGCGCGACAAGCCCGACGCCTCGCCGATCAGCCTGTTCTGCGTCATCGCCCTGGCCGCCTTCGTGTCGTCAATCCCGCTCATCGCGGCGGAAGCCGCCATGGGCAAGGCGATCTGGCCGCATTCGCTGCTCGGCTGGGGCGTGCTCGCCTTCGTGGCGCTGTTTCCCTCCGCCCTGTCGCAGATCTACTATATCCGCGCCATCGAGATCATCGGGCCGGGCCGGGCCGGGCTGTTCTTCAATCTCATGCCGGTATTCGGCGCGCTGCTGGCGGTGCTGATCCTCGGCGAGCGCTTCGGCCTGCACCACGCGCTCGCCCTGCTGCTGGTCGTCGGCGGCATCCTGTTGGCCGAGTTGGCCCACCGCCCGCCGCGATCCCTAGAACCGTAGCGGCTTGGCCTGCCTGACGCCTGGCAGCGCCGGAATGCCGGCCAGCACCGGCACCGGCACCGGCCCGTCGACCTCGACGAGCGCGATCGCCGAGCCGCCCTCGTTGTCGCGCCCGAGCGCGAAGGTGGCGATATTGACGCCGGCATCGCCCAAGAGCGTCGCGAAACGGCCGATGAAGCCGGGCTTGTCCTCGTTGGTGACATAGATCATCGAGGGCGCGAATTCCGCGTCGATCTTGATGCCCTTGATGCTGGTGATGCGCGGCTTGCCATCGGCGAACACGGTGCCAGCGACCGAACGCTCCTGGCGCTCCGTCACCACGGTGACGGTGACGAGCGAATCATAATCGCCCGGCGATTCGCTGGTCGTCTCCTCGATGACGATGCCGCGCTCGCGCGCCACGCTGGGCGCCGAGACGACGTTGATGTCGGCGAGCATCGGCCGCAGCAATCCGGCGACCGCTGCGCTGGTCAGCGCCTTGATCTTCATGCCGGCCACCTCGCCCTGATAGGTGATGCGGAGGTGGGAAATGCCGGTTTCCGTCAACTGGCCGGCGAAGGAGCCGAGCTTCTCGGCGAGCGCGATGAACGGCTTGAGGCGCGGCGCTTCCTCGGCAGTGATCGAGGGGAAGTTGACCGCGTTCGAGATCGCGCCCTTGAGCAGGTAATCCGACATCTGCTCGGCGACCTGCAACGCGACATTCTCCTGCGCCTCGGAGGTCGCGGCGCCAAGATGCGGCGTGCACACCACGTTCTCGACGCCGAACAGCGGATTGGCCTCGGCCGGCTCCTGCGTGAACACGTCGAAGGCGGCGCCCGCGACATGGCCGGCCCGGATCGCATCGGCCAGCGCCTGCTCGTCGACCAGCCCGCCGCGCGCGCAGTTGATGATGCGCACGCCCTTCCTGGTCTTGGCCAGCGCTTCGCGCGACAGCACGTTGCGGGTCTTCTCGGTCAGCGGCGTGTGCAGGGTGATGATGTCGGCGCGCGCCAGCAGATCGTCGAGCTCGACCTTCTCGACGCCGAGTTCGAGCGCGCGTTCCGGCGACAGGAACGGATCGAAAGCGATCACCCGCATCTCGATGCCGATCGCCTTGCGCGCCACGATCGAGCCGATATTGCCGCAGCCGATGATGCCGAGCACCTTGGCCGTCAGCTCGACGCCCATGAAGCGGTTCTTCTCCCATTTGCCGGCCTGGGTCGAGGCGTCGGCGGCGGGGATCTGGCGCGCCATCGCGAACATCATGGCGATGGCATGCTCGGCGGTGGTGATCGAATTGCCGAACGGCGTGTTCATCACGATGACGCCGCGCCCGGTCGCGGCCGGGATATCGACATTGTCGACGCCGATGCCGGCGCGGCCGATCACCTTGAGGTTTTTCGCCTCGCCAAGCAGCTTGGCCGTGACCTTGGTCGCCGAGCGGATGGCGAGCCCGTCATAATCGCCGATCAGGCTGGCGAGGCGCTCCTTGTCCTTGCCGAGGCCGGGCTCGAAGGTGACGTCGATGCCGCGATCCTTGAAGATCTGCACGGCGGCGGGAGAAAGAGCATCTGAAATGAGAACGCGGGGGGCGGACATGGGAAAGCTCCCAAATTGGGTCTGATGACAGGAAATCGAAGGCGCCCGCCCGGCAGGTATTTTTCCTTCTCCCCTTGCGGGAGAAGGTGCCGGCAGGCGGATGAGGGGTGGGCCGTCGACTCCCCCTCATCCGGCACTTCGTGCCACCTTCTCCCGCAAGGGGAGAAGGGGAGCCAGGCGGCAAGCGGCGCTAGGCCGCCTTCTTCAGGCCGGCCTTGGCGCGGGCAAAGGCCCAGTCGAGCCACAGCGTCAGCGCCTTGACGTCGCGCGCCTGCACGGTGGCGCCGCACCAGATGCGCAGGCCGGGAGGCGCGTCGCGGTAATGGCCGATATCGAAGGCGACGCCTTCCTTCTCGAGCGCCGCCGCCAGTCCCTTGGCGAAGGCCGCCTGGCCGTCGGCATCGAGCGCCGTCACGGCCGGATCGACGATCTTCAGGCACACCGAGGTGTTAGAGCGCGTCTTCGGCTTGACCGCGAGATAATCGATCCAGGCGGTCTTGCGCACCCAGCTTGCGATGGCGCGCGCATTGGCATCGGCGCGCTTCACCAGCCCGTCGAGCCCGCCGACCTTCTCAGCCCACAGCAGCGCGTCGATGTAATCCTCGACGCACAGCATCGACGGCGTGTTGATCGTCTCGCCGAGGAAGATGCCCTCGTTGATCTTGCCGCCTTTGGTGAGCCGGAAGATTTTCGGCAGCGGCCAGGCCGGCTTGTAGCTCTCGAGCCGGGCGACGGCGCGCGGACTCAGGATCAGCATGCCGTGTGCCGCCTCGCCGCCAAGCACCTTCTGCCACGAGAAGGTCACGACATCGAGCTTGGGCCAGTCGAGGCGCTGCGCGAAGGCGGCCGAGGTCGCATCGCAGATCATCAGCCCTTCGCGGTCGGCGGCGATCCAGTCGGCATTCGGCACGCGCACGCCGGAGGTGGTGCCGTTCCAGGTGAAGACCACGTCGCGGGTCTTGGTGTCGACCTTGCGCAGATCCGGCAAGTCGCCGTAGCCCGCCTTGATCTCGCGCACATCCGTGAGCTTGAGCTCCTTGAGGACGTCGGAAACCCAGGTCGAGCCAAAGCTCTCCCAGGCGACCATGTCGACTCCGCGCGCGCCGAGCAGCGACCACAGCGCCATCTCGACCGCGCCGGTATCGGAGGCCGGCACGATGCCGATGCGGTAATCGGCCGGCACCTGCAACACCGAGCGCGTCAGGTCGATCGCCTGTTTCAGCTTGGCCTTGCCGATCTTGGCGCGGTGGCTGCGGCCGAGCGCCGCGCCGTTCAGGTTCTTGAGAGCCCATCCGGGGCGCTTGGCGCACGGGCCGGATGAAAAGTTGGGCACGCGCGGGCGCGCGGCGGGCAGCGTATTCGTCATGTTGATCCATCCTTGCAGATGGGCGCGCCTCGGTGGGGAGACGTGGCCCGCTTGCGGCGCTACGCCTCGGCCGTGCGCCGGTCAAGCGGATTCGATCAGGCAACAAAAAAGGCGGCCTGTCGGGGCCGCCTTCCGTGAACGTCACACGCTCGCGAAGCTCAGAAGCGCACGCCGATGCCGGCGCGGGCGATGTTGATCTTGTGCAGCGCCTCACCGGAATTATACAGCTGGATATACTGGTACTCGAGCCGGGCGAACACGCCATCGGTCAGCAGCATGTCGACGCCGACGCCGCCGACCATGCCGGCCGAGAAAGTGTTCTTCTTCGGCGAGCCGATGGTCTGCGTGCTGCCGACCGGCGTGCACGGCTGATAAATGCCGTTAATGTCGGCGACCTGCTGGCAGCCGGCGAGCGTGACGTTGGTCGAACCGTCATATTTGCCGCGCCCGACCGCGACGCCGAAGGTCGCATAAGGCAGGAAATTGCCGAAATCCCAGCCGGCGCGCGCCCGGAACGTGGCGAGATCGGACAGGGAGGATTTGGCGCGCGCGTCGACCTGCCAGTTATACTGGTAATGCGAGGCATCGACATAGCTGCGCCCGATCGTGTCGGAGCCATCCGCCTTGAGCTTGGTGTGGTTGTAATCGGCCTCGAAGCCGAGCACGGCGCCGTCCCATGCCCAGTTATAGCCGATAAAGCCGCCATACATCGCCGAGCGCGCGTCCCGGTTCGCGACCGTCGCCAGGCTCGAGGCATTGGTGTCGGCCTCGAGCGTCGTGCCGCGAAACACCTGCGCCGCGGCGTTCTTCGCGCCATTGCCCATATTGATATCGGCGCTGCCATAGCCGGCCAGCGCACCGGCATAGAAGCCGCTCCAATTGGAGCCTCCGCCCGATTCATAGATCGCGCCGCGCAGCGGCAGGCTGGAGAGGTCGGCGGCAAGGGCCGCGCCTCCGGTCGCGCCGATCAGCACGGCCGCGATGGCCAGGGTCCGCATCATATCGTGCTCCTTGGCTGCCAAAGGGCCGCCGGCATGTTGCAGAAGAAATATGAACAATTAACCCTAATATTCCGTTTACCGGGGCGCCTCGCCGTCATCCGGCGCTCAATACTTGCGGCCGAGCACGCTGGCCTCGTGCTCGCGCGCCAGCGGCGCGCCGAGTTCCCAGCGCAGGCCGACCCTGATCTCATGCGCGTCGACGCTCTTGAGCCTGAGCTTCTGGGCGCTGCCGGTCAGGCTTGCCAGGTTCGGATCGATGCCGGTTTCGGCCTTGCCCAGATGCAGATAGCGATAGCCGACATCGATGCTGAGCCCGCCGCCGAGCTCGATCGCCGTGCCGGCCATCAAGGCCCAGGCGAGATTGGTGCGCGACTTGGCCGGAAACACGCTCGGCGAGGCGCAGGTCGCCACGGCGCCGCACGGGTTCGGCCCGCCATAGGCCGGGCTGATGAAATAGGTGCCGGCATAATTGCCGAAGCGCAGCGAGGTAGCGCCGATGCCGGCGCCGATATAGGGCGTCAGCCCCGACCAGGTGCCGAGGTCGAGATAGGCGTTGACCAGCCCCGTCACGGCGCTGATCTTGGCGGAGGTGTCCTCGCGCGCGATGTTCGGGTCGCCGGCCGTGGTATAGACGCCCTTGAGATTGGCCTTCAGCCGATAATCGAGCGTGGCGTCGAAGCGCAGCCAGCTGGCGACGCGATAGCCGATGCCGACGCCGAGCGTCGCCGCGTTGCCGAGGCGCGACGAAACGAAACTGTCCGCCACGCCATCGCGCGACACCAGCATCTTCGGGTCGTTCGAGGTCGAGTAGCCGGCATCGCCGCGCAAATACCACGCGCTGCCGATGCTGGCGATCTCGGGGATGGTCGGCGGCTGCGGCAGGGGCGGCATGTGCCCGATATCGCCGGCAGTCGCGGTTTGGGCAAAGCCGAGCAGCATCGTCCCGACAAGGAACGGCTTGAGGTTCGGCATGGGGCCTCCTGACGCGGTACGAAACAAAACGCTCCGTTAACCCTACGGCCAGGCGGTTATCGAACGGTTAAGGTTAATCAATCCTGCCGCATAAACACAAAAAAGGCGCGGGCAATGCCCGCGCCTTTGGTATTGGCGAAGAAGAGGCCGATGTCAGTATTTGCGCACGAGCGGCACCGATGGCGGCAACGCGGATGCCGAGACGTCGGTCAGCATCCACCTGACGCCGAGCTTGATGTCGTTCGAGGTGATGTTGTGGAACTTGGTCGGGTTGTAGACCAGGTTGGTGCCGTCGGCGGCGATCAGATCGCCGGTCTGGCCCGAGCCCATGTTCAGGTAGCGATAGGCGAGTTCGACCGCGAAGCCCGGCGTCACCTGATAGCTCAGGCCGGCATGCAGCGCCCAGGCGAAGTTGTTCCGCGAGCGCGTCTTGCCGAAGGCGACGCTCGGCGCCGTCACGCTGGTATCGGTGAAATCGTGGATCGTGTTGCGCGAGAAGCCGATGCCGGCGCCGACGAACGGCGTGATGCCATACCAGGTGCCGAGATCGAGATAGCCGTTCACCATGCCGAGCCACTCGGATTTGCTGCCGGTATAGGTGTCTGGGTTAAGCCCGAAAGCGCCGCCGTCGGCAATCTGCTGGCCGTGGAAATTCGCCCTGGAACGGTATTCGCCGGTCAGGTCCGCCCGCAGCCAGGAGTTGAACTTGTAGCCGACGCCGACGCCGAACAGCGAGGCGCTGTCGAAGTTCTTATACACCGTGGTGACGCTGTTATAGGTCGCATCCAGCGGATTGGTCAGCTTGCGGACCTGCTGGTTGGTGATGCCGATATCGCCGCGCAGATACCAGCCGCCAACATCGACGACCTGGAGCGGTGGCGGCGGCGGTGGCGGCGCATAGGCCAGATCGGCGGCCTGGGCCTGCACGGCGGCAGCCGCCGCCAATGCCCCCGCCAGTGCGAGTGTCTTGAAATTGCCCATGGGCCTCGTCCTTCATGCAGAGCCGCGCGCCGGGAGCACGGGCTAAATCGACGAGGACAGGCTGTCAGCAATTGTTTAAAGAGGGCTTAACCCTAACGATTAGGGTTAATCACGCAGGGCGATGCCGCCGGAACGCTGCGCGACGTTGCCATAGCGCAACAGTTGCTCCGCTCTTCTTGCGGTCGTCTTGTCGGCTGTCAGGCGGCGGCGCTGGCGATTTCGTCGACGATATCGTTGACGACGCTCAGCAGCAGGTCGTGATCGTCCGCCTCGCCCATCACCCGGATCACCGGCTCGGTCCCCGAACGCCGGATGACCAGGCGGCCATGACCGCTGAGGCGCGCTTCGCCCGCCGCGATCACCTTGGTGACGCTGTCACGCTCGAGCGGCGCGCCGTGCCCGTAGCGCACGTTCTTCAGGATCTGCGGCAGCGGCTCGAAGCGGTGGCAGACCTCGCTCGCCGGCTTGCCCTCGCGATGCAGCACGGCGAGGATCTGCAATGCCGCGACGAAACCGTCGCCCGTCGTCGAATAATCGGTCAGGATGATATGGCCGGACTGCTCGCCGCCGACATTGAAGCCGTTCTGGCGCATATGCTCGAGCACGTAGCGGTCGCCGACATTGGTGCGCTCCAGCGCCAGGCCGAGGCCGCCGAGATAGCGTTCCAGCCCGAGATTGGACATCACCGTGGCGACGATGCCCTCGCGCGACAGGCGCCCGTCCTGCTGCCAGCTATGGGCGACCACCGCCATGAGCTGGTCGCCATCGACGACCTGGCCCTTTTCGTCCACCACCAGCACGCGGTCGGCATCGCCATCGAGCGCGATGCCGATATCGGCGCGCAACTCACGTACCTTGTGGATCAGCGCTTCCGGCGCCGTCGAGCCGACTTTGCGATTGATGTTGAAACCATCGGGCTCGACGCCGATCGGGAACACCTCGGCGCCGAGTTCCCACAGCGCCTCGGGCGCGACCTTGTAGGCGGCGCCATTGGCGCAATCGACCACGACGCGCAGGCCGTCGAGCGACATCGAGCGCGGCAGCGTGCGCTTGGCATATTCGATATAGCGCGCATGCACGCTCTCGATGCGCTTGGCGCGCCCGAGTTCGATCGGTTCGGCGAGCTGCGCCGAAAGGTCGGAATCGATCAGCTCGGCGATCTGGGCCTCGATCTCGTCGCTGAGCTTGAACCCGTCCGGCCCGAACAGCTTGATGCCGTTATCCTCGAACGGATTATGCGAGGCCGAGATCATCACGCCGAGATCGGCCCGCATCGAGCGCGTCAGCATGGCGACGCCCGGCGTCGGCATCGGGCCGAGCAGCATCACGTCCATGCCGACGGACAAAAAGCCCGCCTGCAACGCCGTCTCGATCATGTAGCCGGAAAGCCGCGTATCCTTGCCGATCACCACGCGATGGCGATAGTCGCCGCGCCGGAACACCAGCCCGGTCGCCTGGCCGACTTTCAGCGCCAGCTCCGGCGTGATCAGACCGTTGGCGCGGCCACGGATACCGTCCGTGCCGAAATATTTGCGTGTCATCGCGTAGAAACCCCGCCTCGACGGATCAAAATTATAGCGCTTCGCGGCGAAAGACGCGTCACATTTTATGTCGGATTGCTAAAGCCGCGCTTAAAACCCGCGCCGGCAGGGGAAAAAGCCCTGCCGGCCATGCGGATAAGTGCGGTGGCAAAAGCCTCGCCCGATGCCGGTTCAGGCCTGGGGCTGTGGCTCCATGCCGGCATCGGGGCGCGGCCGTCCGGTGCCGGCGGTCGGCACCGCCGTGCCGCGCGGCGGCGAATTGGCATCGATATCGTCGTCGCGCTTCGGCTTTTCGCCATGCAGCAGCGCCACGATCTCATCGCCCGAGAGCGTCTCGTATTCGAGCAGGCCCTGCGCCAGGGTTTCGAAATCGGCGCGCTTCTCGGTCAGGATGCGGCGCGCCTCGACATAGGCGGTGTCGATCAGCTTGCGCACTTCCTGGTCGATCTTCTGCGAGGTCGCTTCCGAGATCGTCTGGCGCTGGCCCATCGAGTAGCCGAGGAAGACCTCTTCCTGGTTCTCGCCATAGGCGACGGTTCCCAACTCGTCCGAGAAGCCCCAGCGCGTCACCATCGCCTTGGCGAGCTTGGTCGCCTGCTCGATATCCGATTGCGCGCCGGAGGTGATGTTCTCCTTGCCGAACTGCAACTCCTCGGCGATGCGCCCGCCCATCATGATGGTGAGGCGCGAGGTCATCCACTTGTACTTGTAGGAATAGCGGTCGCCTTCCGGCAACTGCATCACCATGCCGAGCGCGCGGCCGCGCGGAATGATCGTCGCCTTGTGCAGCGGATCAGCCGAGGGCACGCTGAGCGCGACGATGGCATGGCCGGCCTCGTGATAGGCGGTCAGTTCCTTCTCTTCCTTGCTCATGGCGGCGGATTTGCGTTCCGCGCCCATCATCACCTTGTCCTTGGCATCCTCGAACTCGGCCATGGTGACGAGCCGGCGCCCGCGCCGTGCGGCAAGCAGCGCCGCCTCGTTGACGAGGTTCATCAGGTCGGCGCCGGAGAAGCCCGGCGTGCCGCGCGCGATCACCCTGAGATCGACATCGGGGGCCAGCGGCACCTTGCGCACATGCACCTTGAGGATCTTCTCGCGGCCGATGATATCGGGATTGGGCACGGTGATCTGGCGGTCGAAACGGCCCGGACGCAGCAGCGCCGGGTCGAGCACGTCGGGCCGGTTGGTGGCGGCGATGATGATCACGCCCTCATTGGCCTCGAACCCGTCCATCTCGACCAGCAACTGGTTGAGGGTCTGCTCGCGCTCGTCATTGCCGCCGCCGAGGCCGGCGCCGCGATGGCGGCCGACCGCGTCGATCTCGTCGATGAAGATGATGCAGGGCGCGTTCTTCTTGGCCTGCTCGAACATGTCGCGCACGCGGCTCGCGCCGACGCCGACGAACATCTCGACGAAATCAGAACCGGAAATCGTGAAGAACGGCACATTGGCCTCGCCCGCGACGGCGCGCGCCGTCAAGGTCTTGCCGGTGCCGGGCGGGCCGACGAGCAGCACGCCGCGCGGGATGCGCCCGCCGAGACGCTGGAATTTCTGCGGGTCGCGCAGGAACTCGACGATCTCCTGCAAATCTTCCTTGGCCTCGTCGATGCCCGCGACATCCTCGAACGTCACCCGGCCATGCGCTTCCGTCAGCAGCTTCGCCTTGGACTTGCCGAAGCCCATGGCGCGCCCTGCCCCGTTCTGCATCTGGCGCGACATGAAGATCCAGGCGCCGAAGATCAGGATGATCGGGAACCAGTTGAGCAGCAGCGTCATGAACCACGGCGTGTCCGAGGTCGGCGAGCGCGCCGTGATCGAGATGCGCTTCTCGTGCAGCCGGTCGACCAGTTTCTGGTCGAAGGGCGCATAGGTCGCGAAGCTCTGGCCGTCATTCAGCGTGCCGGTAATGTCGTGCCCGGAGATCAGCACCGAGGTGACGCGGTTGTTCTCGACATCGGACAGGAACTGACTGTAGGGCACCTCGCGGGCATTGGAGCGCGCGCCCTGGTTGTTGAACAGCGTGACAAGCGCCAGGACCAGCAGGAAAATGATCGTCCAAAGGGCGAAATTCCGAAAGTTCGGGTTCATGCGCTCGCTATCCAAAGTGTCCGCTGCCATCCACCGGACCGAGACCCTGCGGATATTTGTCCGCAGGTGATGCGGACATTCATCCTCAATCTAGGGAGCCGGAGGCCGGATGCCAAGTTGCATCGGTATTTTAGGTTTATCACGAAGGCGATTTTTCCGCCGCTTCGGGCGCGCGGCCGCGCCGTCTTTCGGGCTCCCGGCCGAACACGATCTCGCCCTTGGCGACGGTGAACAGCGCGCCGCCGAAGCTCGCGCGCAGCCGGGCGCCGGGCGCCAGCGCGGCGATGCGGCGCTCGGCCGCTTCCGCGCGCTCAAGGCGCGGCTCGGCCGCCGCCTCGCCCGTCACCGCGCCGGCCGCGCGCAGCAGCAGGCGGATGCGGATTTCCTCCGGTTCGGCCAGGAAGCCGACCGTATCGATGGCGATCAGGCCGTGCCCAGTGCTGTGCATCAGCCGGCGCGCCGCCGCCTCGGCCTGATGCTCCAGCGCCTGTTCCGCCCGTTGCAGACGCTGCGCCACCGTTGCAAGCCGGTCGGCGGTCAATCCCTCGCCGGCCAGCGCCCGCATGATCGCGCGCACACGCACGCGACCGTAGCGGATATCCTGATTGCTCGGATCGGAGAAATACGGCCAGCCTTGCGCGCGGCACAGTTCGAGCAGCACGGCCTTGGGCACATCGAGCAGCGGCCGCACCAGGGCGACCTCGCCGATACGCCGCTCGGGCCGGATCGCGCCGAGGCCACGCAGGCCGCTGCCATGCACCAGGCGCTGCAACACGGTTTCGGCCTGATCGTCCAGCGTATGTGCGCTCATGACGCAGCCCGCGCCAAGGCGCCCGGCCTCGGCGAACAGCAGCCGGTAGCGCGCCTCGCGCGCCGCCGCCTGGATGCGGCTCGCCGGTTTCGGCCCGGTCCAGGCCAGCACATGCGCCGGAAGCCCGAGCAGGCGCGCCTGCTCGACCACCGCCTCGGCCTCGGCGCGCGCCTCGTCGCGCAAGCCGTGATCGACCGTCGCGACATGCAGCATCGCCGCCGTCACGCCGGCGGAAGCCGCCAGATGCATCATGGCCATCGAATCCGGGCCGCCTGAAACCGCGAGCACGATGGGGCGGCCGGCGGCACGCTCCAGCCACGGCCGCAGCACGGCAAGCGGCCCGGCCTCGGGATCAGGCGTGGTGGTGGCCCCCGCGCTCGGGCTCAGCACCGGCTCCGCTTCTGCTCCCGCTCGACGGCGCTCTTCAGCGCCGCACTCGATTTGGGATATTTGCGATTGATCTCGCCCAACGTGCCGCAAGCCTGCTTGTTTTCGCCAATGGCGCGCAACGACATGGCGAGTTTCAGCAGCCCTTCCGGCGCGAGCGCCGATTGCGGATGCTGCGTCGAGAGGTTCAGATATTGCTCGGCCGCTTCCTGATAGCGCTGGCGCAGGAAAAACGTCTCGGCAAGGCCGAATTGCGCCTCCGGCACCAGCCGGTCGCGCGGATAGGTGCGCATGAATTCGCGATACTGGCCCTCGGCCAGCTCATAGTCGCCGCGCTGCAGGAAACCCTTGGCGAGGCTCAACTCGTCCTGTTGGCTGGCGACGCCGCTGGCCGGCAGCGAGGCCATTTGCGGCACGCCCGCGCCATGCGCCGCCTGGCCGAGCGGCAGCGGCTCGCCGGGTCCGCGCTGATGCATGCCCGGATCGTCGGCGATGAGGTCGCCGACCGTGCGCTCGCCGCGGCGCTCCGCCGCCGGCGGCAACGTGCCGGTCGCGCCAAGCTGCTGCGGCGCGCCCGGCGCCTGCGGCTGGGCGCTCGGGTCGAAAGCATCGCTGCGCTTGTTGCTGCCGGCCGCCGGTTTGGCGCCGCCCTTGCCGCCCTGCAGGTCCTGGAAGCGGAAATCGACATCCGCCTGCATGCGGCGCAACTGGTCCTCGAGCCGCTTGACCTGGTTGCGCGCCTCCTCGATCTGCCCGGTCAACTGGCGATTGGCCGCTTCCAGCCGATCGAGCCGGACCATGATCTCGCCCGCATCCTGGGCTTGCGCCGGCACGGCGGCGAACGCTGCGGGCACGGCCAGCGCGGCAATCAGGACGAGGGAACGAAGGCGCAGCAACATGGGCAATAATCGCAAGATCGGGGACAGGGAGGTATCTATCATGGCGCTAGCTTTCGGCCAAACTTGGGCGGGTTCGCAAGCAAAAACCGGCACTGGCGCGAAACCCCGCCAAAAGGAGAAGCCGGCGCCTGGTCTTCCGCGCATTGCGGAACCGAGGCGCCGGCTTTTGTCAGCCACAGAGCCGTGCCTGGCACAGCCGGGCCGTCCTGCCGCGCGCCCCATGAAACGCATTGCGAAACCTGTCCGGAAACCCGCGTCGCGGATTTCCTGCGCCATAGAGGGACGAGCGGAAGCTTGGTCGGTCTCAGGAGCCAGGCGTGCCACCGATATTGGTGACGGCGCGGCGGTTCTGCGACCAGCACGAGATGTCGTTGCACACCGCGACCGGCCGCTCCTTGCCGTAAGAGATCGTGCGCATGCGGTTGCCGGCGACGCCGCGCGCCGCCAGGTAGTTGCGCACCGTCTCGGCGCGGCGCGCGCCGAGCGCGAAGTTATATTCGCGCGTGCCGCGCTCGTCGGCATTGCCTTCGATCACGAAACTGTAGCGCGGGTAGCGGTTGAGCCACTGGGCCTGCTTGTCGAGCGTGGCCTGGCCCTGCGCGGTCAAGCCGGTCTGGTCGGTCTCGAAGAACACGCGGTCGCCGACATTGACCACGAAATCCTGCACGCTGCCGGGCGTCGAGGCGCTGCCGGCGCCGCCGGCCAGGCTGCCGTCATCGGCGCCATTCTTGCTGGCGCAGGCGCCGACGGAGAGGGCCAGGAACGCCGCCAGGGCAAGCTTGCCGACACGAGGGGAAAGTACGGTAGGCATCATCGCGAGGGAACTCCAGACGTTCGAATATACCATGCGGCGCCACCGCGACTAACCGCGCATGGCTGCCATGAATGTGCTGTCAACCTAAACAGAACCTTGCCAAATCTTGTCGGAATGGCGGCATTGTGGCGGATGGTGAACAAATGCTTGCCGGCGCGCCCGGCCATGTTTCGGCCACGCGACGCCGGCGCGCCGTGACCTTACGGCCACAGCGCGGCGCGCAAGCCACATGCGCTCAGCGCGTCTCGCTGAGCAGCGGGCCCCAGGCCGGATCGCTGGCGTAATTCGGCGTCGGCACCTGGACCTGCACCCGGCCGGTAATATCGACCATGAACAGTTTCGGGCCGCCCTGGCCGCCGGGATCGCGGAAGAACATCAGGTAGCGCCCGTTCGGCGCCCAGGTCGGGCCTTCGTTATGGAAGCCCTCGGTCAGGATGCGCTCGCCCGAGCCGTCCGGCTTCATGATGCCGATGCCGAAACTGCCGCCCTTCTGGCGCGTGAAGGCGATGTAATCGCCCTTCGGCGACCACACCGGCGTCGAATAGCGCCCCTCGCCGAACGAGATGCGCTGCGCGCTGCCACCGCCCGCCGGCATGAGGTAGAGCTGCTGCGTGCCGCCGCGATCGCTCTCGAACACGATCTGGCTGCCATCGGGCGAATAGCTCGGCGAGGTGTCGATCGCCGCCGTGGTCGTCAGCCGCGTCATCGAGCGCGATTGCAGGTCCATGGCGTAGAGATTGGCGTTGCCGTTCTGCTCGAGGCTCATGATGATGCGGCGTCCGTCCGGCGAGAAGCGCGGCGAGAAGCTCATGTTGGGGAAGTTGCCGACGACCTCGCGCGAGCCGCGCGACACGTCGAGCAGATAGACCTTCGGGTCGCCGCCGCTCAGCGGAAAGCCCATATAGGTGATTTCCTGGCTGTTGGGCGAGAAGCGCGGCGTCACCACCAGCATGTCGGAGCCCGACAGCGCTTTGAAGTTGGCGCCGTCCTGATCCATGATCGCCAGGCGCTTGCGGCGATGCTTGGCCGGCCCGCTTTCGTCGATGAACACCACGCGGCTGTCAAAGAAGCCCTTCTCGCCGGTGATGCGGCTGTAGACCGCATCCGAGATCAGATGCGCCACGCGGCGCCAGCTCGCCGGATCGGTCGAATATTGCTGGCCGACGAGCTGCTGGTTGGCGAACACGTCGAACAGCCGGAACTCGGCCTTGAGCCGGCCGCCATCATTGGAAACCCGGCACGTGACCAGCGCCTGCGCGCCGCGCGCCTTCCAGGCGTCGAATTGCGGCGGCACGTCGAAATTGCTGATGCGCTCGGGAAACTGCTCCTTCGGCAGCGGCTGGAACAGGCCGGAGCGGCTGAGATTATTGGTGATCACGCTGGCGACGGGCGTCGCCTGCCCCTCGTTGACGCAATCGGTGATCGCGATCGGCATCGGCTGGAAATTGCCGCCGCTGAGGTTGATATTCAGTTCGGCATGCGCGGCCGTGGAGAGAGCCACGAACAGCATGGCGCCAAGCGCCGATGAGACTGAATATTGTTGAAGAAAAGCGGGCATCTTGAAATGATTCATAGAAGGTCACTCGGGTCCAGGCGCACGTTGATGTTCTTCCAGTCATCGAAATACTGGGCATATTTGGCAGGAATACGATAGGGCGAGCACTGCCTGATGGCGCGCATGCCGCTTTCGGCGACCGCCCTGAAATTCGGCTCGCCGGAAGAGTTGGTCAGGCGCGGCGCCGCCACCAGTTCGCCATTGGCGGCCAGTTCGATATGCACCACCGGCTTGACGCTCGGCGCCGAGGTCACGGTCAGGTTCCAGCAGCGCCGGATCTGGTCGCCGATCATGCCGACCAGCGCCTCGCGATCCGACGGCGACAGCTTCGCGCCTGTGGCGGTGCGCGTGCCGAGGCTCGGCGTGCGGCTGACCTGGGCTCCCGTCGAGCCCGACGAGGTCGGCCGCTCATGCGAGGCCATCAGCTTGTTGCGGATGGCGTTCGGATCGAAGGCCGGCGCCTTCTCGGCCGCTTCCTGGCGCTTCTTGTCCTCGGCCGCCTTCTTGGCGGCGGCAACCGCCTTCGCCTTGGCTTCGGCCTCCTTCTTGCGCTGCTCGGCGAGCTTCTCGGCCTTCAGCTTCGCCTCATGCTCGGCCTTGGCCTCTGCGGCGGCGATCTTGTCGGCGAGCTGCTTCTTCTGCTCGGCGAGCTTGCGCGCCTCTTCCTTGCGCGCCTCGTCGGCCTTCTTCTGCTCGGCCGCCTTCTGGTCGGCGAGCTTCTGCGCCTCCTCGGCCTTCTTCTGATCGGCGAGCTTGCGGGCCTCCTCGGCCTTCTTGGCCTGATCCTTCTTCTGCTGCTCGCGGATGATCTCGGCCTCGCGCTTGTCGTCGGGCTCGTCCTGCGCGGCGGCAACCGCGCTCGCGGCCTTGACCGGCTTCGAAGGCGGCGTCGGGATCGGTGGCTGCGAGGCCTCCTTCGGAGGCTCCTTCGCTGCCTCCTGGCGCGCCGGCGGCGTCGGGATCGGCGGCTGGGCGGCCTGCGGCGGCTCGGCCGCGGCCGGATCGTCCTTGACGGTCTCTTCCTGCTTGGTCGGCGGCTTGATCGAGGCGGTGTCGGTCTTTTCCTGGCCCGGATCGTTCTCCTTGCGCAGGTCCGCCACCTTGTCGACCTGTTCGGGCGTGTTCGGCAGCACCTTCTCGGCCTTCTTGCTGCCGCGCGTCATCTCGGACACGTCGCTGACCACCTCGACCGGAATCGCCTCATTCGCCGCATCGAATGGCGGCGGAGACGAAAAGGCAAACAGCCCCCACAGCACCGCAACCAGATGCAGCGCGATGGAGAGCGGGAAGCCCGGCTCCTTCCAGTCGATCCGTTTCAGCACCGGCGGTTACTTCCTTTCCGGCTCCGTGATCAGCGCGATCTTCTTGAACCCGGCCTGGGTCAGCACGCCCATCACCTCGGCCACCGCGCCGTATTGCGCCTGCTTGGCGCCGCGCACATAGATGCGCTCGTCGGTGCCCTGCTTGGCGCTGCCGTTCAGCGCCGCGACGAGATCGGCCACCGCCACCGGCTTGTCCTGCAGGAACACGCCGCCATGATCGTCGATCGACACCGTCAGCGGCTTCTGGTCGACATTGAGCGCGCCCGCCTTGGTCTGCGGCAGGTCGAGCGGCACGCCGGCCGTCAACAGCGGCGCCGCCACCATGAAGATGATCAGCAACACCAGCATGACGTCGATGAACGGCGTCATGTTGATCTCGACCAGCAGGGCTGCCTGCCGGCCGCGCCGCCGGCCGCCGCCGCCCGATGATCCGCCCGAACCCATGCCCATGGCCGGGCCTCAGGCCGCGTGCCGCGCCGGATCGGCGCGTTCGTCGATCTGGCGGGACAGGATGGCGGAAAATTCGTCGGCGAAACCCTCGAGCCGGCCACGCAGCTTGGCGGCGTGGTTCTGGTAGACGTTATAGGCGATATAGGCCGGAATGGCCGCGAACAGTCCCATCGCCGTGGCGATCAGTGCCTCGGCGATGCCGGGCGCCACGGAAGCAAGCGAGGTGTTCTTGGAGGCGGCGATGCGCTGGAACGCCGTCATGATGCCCCAGACCGTGCCGAACAGGCCGACGAACGGGCTCGCGGACGCGGTCGTCGCCAGCACGAGCAGCTTGCCTTCCAGCCGCTCGACCTCGCGCTGGATCGTCACGTCGAGCACCTTGTCGATGCGCGTCTGCAGCGAGGCGAAGCCGCGGCCGGTGCCCTCGAAGGCGCGCTTCCATTCGCGCATCGCGGCGATGAACAGCGCCGCCATGCCGCTGGTCGGCTTCTGCGACAGGGTGCGATACAGTTCCTCGAGCGACTGGCCCGACCAGAACACATCCTCGAACCGGTCCATCTGCGCCTTGACGCGCCGGAACAGCAGCGCCTTGTTGATGATGATCGCCCAGGTCGCGACGGAGGCCGCCAGCAGCCCGAGCATGACGAGCTTGACCACCCAGTGGGCCTGTAGGATAAGCGCCCAGTAGGACATATCGAGTGCGGCTTCGGGTTGCATCGCGTTCAGGCCTTCCGGAGTTGACTGGTGCGGACCGCAACCAGGGCCTCTTGCGAAATCCGTGTTGCGGGATTTTGAGAAATCCGCGCGCCCCCGCATTTCACAAGTGAATCTGACCAAACTTGGGCGCAAAAACCACGAAACCGGGAAGCCGGTCGCGCGCCTTGCATCAGTTCAGTTAATCCGCCGTCAGCGTTAACGTCCCGTTACTGCCGCATAGTTCTGGCGGCAAGAGCCCTGATGCCTCAAAGACCTGCGGCTTTTTCGAACGCCTCGTGCATCCACGGCGCCATCCTGACTGGCCGGCCCGCCGCCAGATGCGCGATATCGACCGAAGCGGTGAGCAGGATATCGCCGTCGCGCAGGATGACCTGCTCCAGCGTCACCGAGGCGCCGCGCAACTGGCCGAGCCGCGTCTCGACGGTGATGAGGTCGTCCATCAGCGCCGGGCGCTTCCACGAAATCCGCATGCCGGCGACGACGAAATGCGTCGTGCCGCCTTCGGCATCGAACATGGCGCGCTGGTCCATGCCAAGCTCGCGGATCAGTTCGGTGCGGGCGCGCTCGAGGAATTTCAGGTAGTTGGCGTGGTAGACATAGCCCGAGAAATCCGTGTCCTCGTAATAGACCCGGACTGGGAAAACATGCACGCCGCCCTCGATCACGCGACGCTCCCGGCCAGCGGCAGCACATGGTCGCGCGTCAGCGGCGCCAGCGCCAGCACGATCGGCGCGGCAGGATCGAGCCAGGCAATCTCGGCGATTTCAGCGGCAGGCGAAACCTCGCCCGCCAGCGCGACGCGATACAGCGTCGCATGCAGGCGCTCGCCGGGCTCGTTGGCGGCCTCCGCCTCGAATACGCCGATACGATCGAGGGAGCCCGGCACGATGGCGCAGCCAAGCTCCTCGGCCAGTTCGCGCCGCAGCGCCGCCGTCTCGCTCTCGCCTGGTTCGATCTTGCCGCCTGGCTGCATGAAAGCCACTGTATCGCGTTTTCGCACCAGCAGGACGTGTCCATCGGCACGCACGACCAGGGCTGCGACAATTGTGATCATGCCTCGTCTTCGCCGCCGAACAGGCCGAACTGCGCCGGATCGCGGCGCGGCTCCGGCAGGCCGAGATGCTTGAACGCATGCCCTGTGAGAATGCGGCCGCGCGGCGTGCGCTGGATGAAACCCTGCTGGAGCAGGAACGGCTCGATGATCTCCTCGATGGCATCGCGCGGCTCCGACAGCGAGGCGGCGATCGTCTCGATGCCGACCGGGCCGCCGCCGAATTTCTCGGCCACCGTGGTCAGGTAACGCCGGTCCATCACGTCGAGGCCGATAGCGTCGACATCGAGCAGCAGCAGCGCCTTGTCGGCCACCGCGCGGGTGACTTTTTCCGCGTCATCGACGATGGCGAAGTCGCGCACCCGCCGGAGCAGCCGCCCGGCAATGCGCGGCGTGCCGCGCGAACGGCGCGCGATCTCGTTGGCGCCATCCTCGCTCATGCCGATGCCGAGCACGCGCGCGCCACGCCGCACGATCTGCTCGAGTTCCTCGACCGTGTAGAAGCTGAGCCGGATCGGGATGCCGAACCGGTCGCGCAGCGGCGTCGTCAGCAGGCCCTGCCGGGTCGTGGCGCCGACCAGCGTGAATTTCGGCAGGTCGATCTTCACCGAGCGCGCCGCCGGCCCCTCGCCGATGATCAGGTCGAGCTGGAAATCCTCCATCGCCGGATAGAGGATTTCTTCGACCGCCGGGTTGAGCCGGTGGATCTCGTCGATGAACAGCACGTCGCGTTCTTCGAGATTGGTCAGTTGCGCCGCGAGATCGCCGGCCTTGGCGATCACCGGCCCCGAGGTCGAACGGAAGTTGACGCCGAGTTCGCGCGCCACGATCTGGGCGAGCGTCGTCTTGCCGAGGCCGGGCGGCCCGACGAACAGCACATGGTCGAGCGCATCGCCGCGCGTCTTGGCGGCCTGGATGAACACGCGCAGATTGGCCTGCGCCTGCGCCTGGCCGATGAATTCGCCGAGCGCCAGCGGCCGGATGTTCTGATCGGCATCATCCTCGCGCTTTTCGCCGGAAATCAGCCGGGAGGCGTTCAAAGCTCCATCTCCAGTTCGAGCGTGTCGCGCACCGGCAGACCGTTGAAGCCGACGCGGCGAAAATTCGGGTTGTCGCGGCCCCGGAAGGCATCGACCGAGCCGACGAACAGCGTATCGAGCCGAAAACCCTGCTTCTGGTAATAGACCAGCGCGGCGGCGTTGTCGTTGGTCGTCACCGCGCGCAGCCGCGTCGCGCCCTGCGCCCGCGCCTCGCGCCGCACGAACGCGATCAGGGCGCTCGAGGCGCCCGCGCCCGGCACCACGCTGTCGACCGCGCCGAGCAGCGCCACCTTGCCGCGCACCAGCCACAGGGCCAGCGCCAGCAGCATGCCCTCGCCGTCATAGGCGCCATGCGCCTGGAAATCGCGCGAATCGTAGGCGCGCCCGCCGAAGATGATGCAATCGTCGTTCCAGCGCCTGAGCAGGAGCTGGTGCACCGCGTCCTTGTCCGGCATCGGCCGGATGGCGGGCTGGATGCCGATCGTCCTCACCGCGCCAGTTCCTTGAGGCCCTGCCGGATCAGCGTCGACGTCTCGGCGCCCTCGCCGAGCGCCCGCATCGCGGCGGCGACCGCCGCGCTTGCCTGCGGCTGGCCATAGCCGAGATTGGTCAGCGCCGAGATCGCATCGGTGACCGGCTGCGGCGCGCGCCGGTCCTCGAGCGCATCGGAGAGCCGGATCACCGCCGGATCGACGCTGCCGAGGCTCGGCCCCTTGCCCTTGAGTTCGTTGACGATGCGCTCGGCGAGCTTCGGCCCGACGCCGGGCGAGCGCGCCACGCTCGCCTTGTCCTTCAGCGCGATGGCGCTGGCGAGTTCGCCGGGCCTCAGTGTCGACAGGATGGCGAGCGCCACCTTGGCGCCGACGCCCTGCACGCCGAGCAGCACCTTGAACCAGTCGCGCTCGAGATCGGAGGCGAAGCCGAACAGCCGGATGGCGTCCTCGCGCACCTGCGTCTCGATCGCCAGCGCCGCGGCCTCGCCCGGCTGCGGCAGGGCCTGCAACGTGCGCGCCGAGCATTGCACGATATAGCCGACGCCGTGCACGTCGAGGATGACGAAATCCTCGCCGTAACTGTCGATGACGCCTTTGAGCTTGCCGATCATGGCCCAAGCAGTAGCGGATTCGCATATGAGGCCGATAGGCCTATTCGCGCCGCCGGTGTTTTAGCGCGCCGCCAGCGTGCGGCCATGCGCATGGGTGATGGCGATGGCGAGCGCGTCGGCGGCGTCATCGGTCTTGAAGTCGGCCTTGGGCAGCAGCACCTTGACCATCATGCGGATTTGCGCCTTTTCGGCGTGGCCGGCGCCGACCACCGACTTTTTGACCTGGTTGGGGGCGTATTCCGCCACCGCGAGCCCGGCCAATGCCGGCACCAGCATGGCGATGCCGCGCGCCTGGCCGAGTTTCAGCGTGGCGCGCGCATCCTTGTTGACGAAGGTTTCCTCGACTGCCGCCTCGTCCGGCTTGAATTCGGCCACGACCGCGCTCAACCCGCCATGGATTTCGGCGAGCCGCGCGGCAAGCGCCAGCTTGTCCGATGGCATCACGGTGCCGCAGGCAACAAAGCCGAGCCGCGAGCCTTCAATGTCGATCACGCCCCAGCCGGTGCGGCGCAAGCCCGGATCGATGCCGATAATGCGCAAGAGCGCCAATCAACCGGCCACTTTCGCCATCAGCGCGTCGGAAACCTCGAAATTGGCATAGACGTTCTGCACGTCGTCATGGTCGTCGAGCACGCCGACGAGGCGCAGCAGCTTCTCGCCGGTCTCGTCATCGACGGCGATGGTGTTCTGCGGCCGCCAGACCAGCCTGGCGGCGCGCGGCGCGCCGAACCTCGCCTCGAGCGCCGTCGCCACTTCCGCGAGGGCACCCTGGGCGCAGATGATCTCGTGGCCGTTCTCGCTCGAGGAGACATCATCGGCGCCGGCCTCGATCGCCGCATCCAGCATCGCATCGGCGTCGGCGACCTCAGCCTCGAATTCGACCTGCCCGACGCGGTCGAACATGAACGACACCGCGCCGGTCTCGGCAAGGTTGCCGCCGGCCTTGGTGAAATACGAGCGCACGTCGGAGGCGGTGCGGTTGCGGTTGTCGGTCAGCGCCTCGACGATCAGCGCCACGCCGCCCGGCCCATAGCCCTCGTAGCGGATCTCGTCATAGGTCTCGGCATCGCCGCCGGCCGCCTTCTTGATGGCGCGCTCGATATTGTCCTTCGGCATGTTTTCCGCGCGCGCCGCCAGTACGGCCGCCCTGAGGCGCGGGTTCATCGCCGGGTCCGGCATGCCGAGCTTGGCGGCCACCGTGATCTCGCGCGCCAGCTTGGAGAAGATCTTGGAGCGGATCGCGTCCTGCTTCCCCTTCTTGTGCATGATGTTCTTGAATTGGGAATGACCGGCCACCCGGAGCCTCCATGCTCGGCACACAACATTTTTGGCGCGCATCCCGCGCGCAAAATCAGGATCGCCGGCTTATAAGCGCCGCACCGGCAAAAGAAAAGTGGCGCCTCAGGCGCTACGCCCGGCCGCCTTGGCGAACTCCGCCGCCCAGGCCGCATCGCGCGCGCTGACCTTGGCGTAAGAGGGCCGCCCGGTGATGCGCGCGATGTAAGCCATGTATTCCGGCCGCTCCGGCACGATCTTGAAGCCGGTCGTCCAGTTGAGCGCCGTGCCCCACAGGATATCGGCCGCCGTCAGCCGTTCGCCGAGCAGATACGGCCCGCGCCTGAGCTGTTCCGACAGCGTATCCAGCACGGTCTCGTAGCTGCCATAGGGCGAGGTCGAAGGCGGCGCCGGCTCACGCTTCATGGCATGGTCGACCACGGCCGGCTCGAAGCTCGAACCATAAAACACCATCCAGCGCAGATATGGCCCGCGCAACGGGTCGCCAATGGCGGGCGCGAGGCCGGCTTCCGGGAACAGGTCCGCCAGATAGAGGAACACCGCCGGCTGCTCGGTCACCAGCGCCGCGCCATGCCTGATCGCCGGCACCTTGCCCATCGGGTTGACGGCGAGAAACTCAGGCTTGCGCTGCGCGCCCGCCTTCATGTCGAGCAGATGCAGATCGTAGGGCGCGCCCAGTTCCTCAAGCAGGATCATCGTGCCGGTCGAGCGCGTCTGCGGCGCGTGGAACATGGTGATGCCAGGTTCAGCCGCCATATCGGTCTCCCTTGGCGGCGCGTCTCACGCCGCTGCTCGTGCTGTAGCCCCGACGATAGTACGAACAAAAAGCGAACGGATCAACCCCGTCAACCCCAGAAATCCGGCCACGCTTCCGGCAGGGTCGGGCCGATCTGCACGCGGCCGACCTTGACGGCGAGGCCGGTGGCATCGTCGGTCTCGACCGCGACGCCCGACAGCGAGCCGATGCCGCTTGCGGCTTCCCAGCGCGCCAGCGGCGTCTTCTCCATCATGCGCCGGATCGGCTCATGGCGGTCGAAGCCGATCACCGAGACATAGTCGCCGCACATGCCGGCATCGGTCTGGAAGGCGGTGCCGCCGGGCAGGATGCGCGTATCGGCGGTCGGCACATGGGTGTGCGTGCCGACCGCGAGGCTGGCGCGCCCGTCGAAATGCCAGCCGATCGCCTGTTTCTCGGCGGTCGCCTCGCCATGGATGTCGAGCACGATGGCGTCGCACCCGCGCCCGAGCGGGCAGGCATCGATCTCGTCATTGGCGACGCGAAAGGGATCGTCGAGTGGCTCCATCTCGACGCGGCCCATCACATTGACCACCAGCACGCTACGCCCGCTCTGGGTCTCGACCAGCGTCGCACCGCGCCCCGGCGTGCCGGGCGGATAATTCGCCGGCCGCACCAGACGCGGCTGGCGCGCGATGAACACCAGCGCCTCGCGCTGGTCCCAGGAATGGTTGCCGAGCGTCACCGCATCGGCGCCGGCATCGATCAACTCGTCGCAGATCGCCTCGGTGATGCCGAAGCCACCGGCGGCGTTCTCGCCATTGATCACCACGCAATCGAGTTTCCAGCGGTCGCGCAGCCGGGGAAGCTCGGCTGCGACCGCCTCACGGCCGGCGCGGCCAACCACATCGCCAAGAAAAAGCAAACGCATGCCGGACTAGTCGCGCGAAGCGGGCCGGCAGTCAATCATGCCGTTCTCGGTCAGAACGCAATCGAGCAGCATGTCGTGGTCTTCGCGCGGCACGGCGGCGACCTCCTGGGCTGCGAAAGCGAGCCCGATGGTCAGGCGCGGCCCGAGCCCGGCAATGGCGCCATCGTAGAACCCGCGCCCGTAGCCGATGCGGCCGCCGCCACGGTCGAAGCCGAGCAGCGGCACCAGCATTACCGCAGGCGCGACGATGGCGGCCTCGGCGGCGGGCTCGAGCAGCCCGAACCCCGCCGGCGCCAGCGCATCGCCCGGCCGCCAGGCGCGGAACACCAGCCCCGCGCGCGTCACCACCGGCAGGGCGAGCGCCACGCCCAACCCGTGCAGCGCCTCGAGCAGGCCGCGCGGATCGATCTCCTCGCGGATCGGCCAGAAGCCCGACACCACCCCGGCGCCGGCGGCCTGCGCGATGATGCCCGAAGCGGATTGAAGGCTGGCCGAGGCCGCGGCGCGCTGATCCGCCGGCATGGCGGCACGCCGGGCGATCAGCTCAGAACGAAGCGCGGGCTTGTCCGTCACGGCGGAAACAGCAACCTCGGGAAAAGGCCGGATCGGTATCCGGCCACCGGCCGCGACCGACACATGCCGCGTAACGGAAATCGGTGCGGGCCACGAGACCGTTGGACTGTCGATCCCGGGAACCTACGTAAGTAGGTGGGCGCCGTGTGTCCGAGGCCAGGGCCCCGGTCAGGAACAGCTCCCGTAGGATCGATAAGGCCCCGGGGAATGCGTGTCCTGACGCGCCCCGCAGCTCCGCCTGATCAATGTAGGGCTTTCCCGCGCCTTGCACCAGTGGCTTGCATGCGGGAAACGGCCGAACTGCTACCGGATGATCGAGCCGCCGACATTGGCGACCGGCATGCTGAAATCGTCATCCTCCGGCTCCTCCTGGCGGCGATTCGCCAGCACGACGACCGGCGTCTCGATCGGCGCGCGCCGGTAGAGGTCGATGATATCCTGGTTGATCAGGCGGATGCAGCCGCTCGACATGGCATGGCCGATCGAGGACGGATCGTTGGTGCCGTGAATGCGGTACAGCGTGTCCTTGTTGCCCTGGAACAGGTAGAGCGCACGCGCGCCAAGCGGATTGTCGAGCCCGCCGGGCATGCCACGGGCGTATTTCGCCACTTCCGGCTGGCGCTTGATCATGTCGGCCGGCGGCGTCCAGGTCGGCCACATCGCCTTGCGCGCCACGCGCGCGCGCCCGTTCCAGTTGAAGCCCTCGCGGCCGACGCCGACGCCGTAGCGCAGCGCCTCGCCATTGGCGCGCACCAGATAGAGATGGCGCTCGCCCGGATCGACGACGATGGTGCCGGGCGCATAGGGCGTGTCGTAAGGTACGAGCTGGCGCAGGAATTGCGGATCGACCACACCGGGTTCGAGCGCCGGAATCGGGAATTTCTCGTCGGGGATCGGGCCATACATCGCCTCGAAGGCGAATTCATCGGCGGTTTTCGGCGCAACCGGCGGCAGTTCGGGGCCGGAAACACAGGCCGACAGGCTAAGTGGCGCGCCGATCACGAAAAGGCGGCGGCTGATCATTGCAGAAGACATGAAAATTCCCGTGGAGATATCAGATTGCCCGCAACAGAGGGGCCTATTGGGGCGAGACTGTGCCGGCTTCGCCTGTCGCAACACCGCAGCGTGGCGAATGTTCCGCGCTGTGGCCGCTTTGCCGCAGTCAGGCTGGCGTTTTCCGCTCAGGCCGGAGCTTCCCGGTCAGGCAGGCTTGGCGGCGCGCAGCACGGCGCCGATCTCGTCCAGCACCGCCGGGTCGTCGATCGTCGCCGGCGCGGCGTAGCTTTCGCCATCGGCGATCTTCTTCATCGTGCCGCGCAGGATCTTGCCGGAGCGCGTCTTGGGCAGGCGCGGCACGGTGAACACCTGGCGGAAGGCGGCGACCGGGCCGATATGCTCACGCACCAGCTGCACGATCTCGGCCTCGATGTCGCGCGCGGGCCGCTCGACGCCGCTCTTCAGCACGATGAAGCCGCACGGCACCTCGCCCTTGAGCGCGTCGGCAATACCGATCACCGCGCATTCGGCGACGTCGCCATGGCTGGAGAGCACCTCCTCCATGCCGCCGGTCGAGAGCCGGTGGCCGGCGACGTTGATGATGTCGTCGGTGCGCCCCATGATGAACAGATAGCCGTCCTCATCGACATGGCCGGCGTCCGATGTGGCGTAATAGCCGGGAAACTGCGTCAGGTAGCTGTCGCGGAAGCGCTGGTCGTTCTCCCACAGCGTCGGCAGGGCGCCGGGAGGCAGCGGCAGCTTGATGGCGATCGAGCCCATCGTGCCGGGCGCCGCCGGCTGGCCGGCCTCGTCCAGCACCGCGATGTCGTAGCCCGGCATCGCCACCGTCGGCGAGCCGTGCTTCACCGGCAGCGGGCCGAGCCCCATCGGATTGCCGACGATGCACCAGCCGGTCTCGGTCTGCCACCAGTGGTCGATCACCGGACGGGCGAGAATGCTCTCGGCCCAGCGCACCGTGTCGGGATCGGCGCGCTCGCCGGCCAGGAACAGGATGCGGAAGCGGCTGAGGTCGTATTGCGCCAGCAGCGCGCCTTTCGGATCCTCTTTCTTGATGGCGCGGAAAGCGGTCGGCGCGGTGAACAGCGCCGCCACGCCATGCTCGGCGATGACGCGCCAGAACGCGCCGGCATCCGGCGTCCCCACCGGCTTGCCCTCATAGACGATGGTCGTCGCGCCATGCAGCAGCGGCCCGTACACGATATAGCTGTGGCCGACGACCCAGCCGATATCGGAAGCGGCCCAGAACACCTCGCCCGGCTGGATGTCGTACAGGTAGCGCATCGACCACACGAGCGCGACCATATGGCCGCCATTGTCGCGCACCACGCCCTTGGGCACGCCGGTCGTGCCGGAAGTGTAGAGGATATAGAGCGGATCGGTGGCGGCGAGTTCGACGCAATCGACCATGCGCCCGGCGGCCAGCACCTTGTCGCGCAGGGCGCCCCAGTCATGGTCGCGGCCGGGCACCAGTTCGGCGGCAAGCTCGGGCCGTTGCAGGATCAGGCAGGCTTCCGGCTTGTGCTTCGCCAGGGCGATGGCGCCGTCGAGCAGCGGCTTGTAGGCGACGATGCGGCTCGGCTCGAGGCCGCACGAGGCGGCCAGCACCAGCTTCGGCCGGCAATCGTCGAGCCTGGTCGCCAGTTCGCGCGCCGCGAACCCGCCGAACACCACGGAATGGATGGCGCCGAGCCGCGCGCAGGCCAGCATCGCCACGATGGCTTCGGGCACCATCGGCATGTAGATCACCACGCGGTCGCCCTTGGCGACGCCGAAATCCCGCAGGATGGCAGCGAGCGCCACGACCTCGTCGAGCAGGGTGGCGTAGCTCAGCTTGCGTTTGGTGCCGGCGAGCGGCGAATCGTAGATCAGCGCCGTGCGCGCGCCATGGCCGGCCAGCACATGCCGGTCGACGGCGTTGTAGCATGTGTTGCAGGTCGCATCGGGAAACCAGCGCCCGAACACGCCAGCCCCGGCGTCGAAGATGTTGCGCGGCGGCTTGAACCAGTCGATCGCCTTGGCCGCCTCGGCCCAGAACGCGCCCGCATTCGCACCCCATGCGGCAAAAATCTCGCGATAACGGCTGTTCGTCGGCCCCGCCATGCTGGTTTCCTCCAAGTGGCGGCCGTTTCCTGTCGCATGCTGGCCCGCCTGCAACCGAGTTACGGCCATTTGGCGCCGAAGTTCAATATGGCGCGTGTCGTCATTTCGGCGGGGATAGCCGTGGCACGCGAGTTGACGAGGCTTTACAGGGGCGCTTAAGCTCCAACTTGCAAGGTATTGTTGCCAAAGCGATTCCCGCGTGTGCGTAACGTCGAGGGGGACGGAGTCCGGCAATGGCGACCGATGAACACAGGCCTGATGAACACAAGTCCCATGAACACAAGTCTCTGGACCAGGCGATAGAGCGGCTCGGCCAGGCGCTCGACCGGCTCGAGGCCTCGGCCCTCAGACGCGCCGAGGGTGCGCGCACCGCAGCCATCGCCGAGGAGGCCGCCGGCCTGCTCAGGCAGGACCGCGCCCAGCTTGCCACCGATCTCGACCGCGCGCTGGTGCGCGTCTCGCAACTGGAAGAAGCCTGTTCGGGCGCGTCACGGCGCGTCGACCAGGCGATCGGTTCGGTCCGCACCCTGCTGGCCCGCGCCGGCCGCGAGGAAAGCTGACATGGGCCAGGTCACCGTTACCATCGCCGGCAAGCTGTTCCGCATGGCCTGCGATGACGGGCAGGAGCCGCATCTGCAGGCGCTTGCCGCCTCGGTCGACAAGAAGATCAACGACCTGCGCGCCGCCTTCGGCGACATCGGCGAGCAGCGCCTGACCGTCATGGCCGCGATCGCCATCGCCGACGAAGCCTCGGAAACGAGCCGGCGCCTCGACAAGATGCAGGAGGATATCGCCGGCCTGCAACGCGGCCGCGGCGAGGAAGCCGCCGGCATGGCGGCGCGCAGCCGCACGCTGGCCGAAAGCCTGTCGGGCCTGGCCGAGCGCATCGAGCGCATCAACGACATCGTCGAGGGCCGCGCCGAGGAGCTTTGAAGCGGCCGGAACTGCGTCACGGGCCTGCCGGCCGCGCCGGTCATCCAGCGTCATGGGCCAGCCCATGACGTGCGGCAAAGGTAGCAGAACGATTTCCCCTCTCCCGCCTGCGGGAGAGGGTGCCGGTAGGCGGGTGAGGGCAAGGCCCCCCTCATCCGTCTGCTACGCAGACACCTTCTCCCGCCCGCGGGAGAAGGACCGGCCAGAATTTAAGCCGCCGCCTGGCGCTGGTCGAATTGCAGCGCGGCGAGGCGGGCATAGAGGCCGTTTTCCTGCACGAGCCGGTCATGCGTGCCCTGTTCGACGATCTCGCCGCCGTCGAGCACGACGATGCGGTCGGCCTTGCGGATCGTCGCGAGGCGATGCGCCACCACGATCGAGGTGCGCCCCTCCATCAGCCGTTCGAGCGCCGCCTGCACCGCCGCCTCGCTCTCGGCATCGAGCGCCGAGGTCGCCTCGTCGAGCAGCAGGATCGGCGCATCCTTCAGGATGGCGCGCGCGATGGCGATGCGCTGGCGCTGGCCGCCCGACAGGGTGACGCCGCGCTCGCCGACCGGCGTCGCATAGCCTTGCGGCATCGCCATGATGAAATCATGCGCCGCCGCCTGCCGCGCCGCCTGCTCGACGGCCGCATCATCGGCCTCGGGCCGGGCATAGCGGATATTGTCGGCGACCGTGCCGGCGAAGATCGCCGGGTCCTGCGGCACGAGCGCGATGCGCGCGCGCAGATCGGCCAGCGCCGCGTCCCGGATATCGACGCCATCGACGCTCAGCCGGCCGGCGCTGACATCGTAGAAGCGCAGGATGAGCTGGATGATCGTCGTCTTGCCGGCGCCCGACGGCCCGACCAGCGCCACGCGCTCGCCGCTGGCGATGGCGAGCGACACCGGCCCGAGCACGCGCTCGCCGGTCGCATAGCTGAAGCTCACGTCCTCGAAGGCAATGGCGCCGCGCGCCGGCTGCGGCAGCGCCACCGGCTGCGCCGGCTCGGCGACCTCCGGCTCGGTCTCGAGGATCTCGCCGATGCGCCCGGCCGCGCCCGCCGCCTGCGCCAGCTCGCCCCAGACATCGGAAAGCTGGCTCAGCGCGCCGGCCGCGAACACCGCATAGAGCACGAATTGCGACAGCCGCCCGGCGCTGATCGCGCCCGAGGCGACATCATGCGCGCCGAGCCACAGGATGGCGACGATCGAGAAGAAGATCAGGAAGATGGCGAAGCCGGTCAGCCAGGCGCGCGCCACCAGCGACACGCGCGCCGCTTCATAGGCGTCGTCGGTGGCACGGGTAAAACGCTGGCGCGTGCGCGCTTCCGCCCCGAAAGCCTGCATGACGCGCTGCGCGCCGACCTGCTCGGTGGCGTAGGCGGCGGCCTCGGCGAGCGCATCCTGCGCCATGCGCGAGCGCCCGCGCACCGCCCGGCCGGCGCCAACCAGCGGCAGCACGATGATCGGGATCACCGCCAGCACCAGCGCCGACAGTTTGGGGCTGGTGACGACCATCATCGCCACCGCGCCGAAGAACAGCATCAGGTTGCGCAGCGCGATCGAGGCGCTGGCGCCGAAAGCCGCCTTGAGCTGCGTCGTGTCGGCGGTCAGGCGCGACACGATCTCGCCCGAGCGCACCCGGTCGAAAAACGCGGCGTCGAGCCGGGTCAGGTGATCGAACACGCTGGCGCGCAGGTCGGCGACGATGCGCTCGCCGAGCGACATCACCAGATAGTAGCGCGCGGCGCTCGCCATCGCGAGCAGCGCGACGACACCGATCAGCGCCACGAAATACTGCGCGATCAGGCCGACATGGCCATTATCGAAGCCGAAATCGATCACCCGGCGTAGCGCCAGCGGAATGGTCAGGGTCGCGGCCGACGCCGCCGTCAGCGCCACCAGGCCGAGGCCGGCGCGCACGCGATGCCGCCTGACCAGCGGCAGTAGTGGCGCGAGCGCCTTGAGCGTCGGCCGTCGACGCGCCATGTCCTCGTCGGCTTTCGCGCTCACTGGCATCTCCATTGGCAACATTCGCGCATTTGTGTGCTGTATCTCGCCGGATAACGCAAATCCACGTCTTGTCGCAGGCCGGGTTCTCGTCTATAGAGCGCCCTTCCGATCAGATCAGCAGAGCGGCAGGGTCGAACGGCAGCGTCTTGCCGAGCCACGCCGCGGAGACATCACCATGAAGGCCGATATTCATCCCGCGTCCCACTTCATCAAGGTGGTGATGACCAACGGCACCGAGTTCACCACGCGCTCGACCTGGGGCAAGGAGGGCGACACCCTCAATCTCGACGTCGATCCGACGACGCATCCGGCCTGGACCGGCGGCACGCAGCAGCTCATGGATCGCGGCGGGCGCCTGTCCAAGTTCAACTCGCGCTTCAGCGGGCTCAGCTTCGGCAAGAAGTAAGCCCGGCGCAGAGCCGGACGATATCAAAACCCCGGAGCATCGCTCCGGGGTTTTTGTTTTTGCGCGCGCGCCGGTGACGGCGAGGGTGAGAACAACCGCATCACCCATCCTCCACCGTCATGGCCGGGCCTGACCCGGCCATCTCGACCGGAAAGGTGCAACCGGTTGGGTCCCGGCTCAAGGCCGGGACAAGACATCGAAGGTCCCTCGCGCTCTTTTGCCGGGCTTGACCCGGCATCCAACGGCAGCCGTGGCGCCTTTCGCACCGGGATCGGCGGATCAAGTCCGCCGATCCCGGCGAGGGTGAAAACAGCGGCAGCGCGCAGTCCCTACAGGCCGAGCGCCAGCTTCAGGGCGCTGAGCTGTTCGGCGACCGGGCTGCTCTCTGGCGCCGGCGGCGGATCGAGCCGCAACTGGTCGTCGAGCCGCACGATGCGGTTCTCGAGCTTGTATGCCCGCTCGATCAGCCCCGTCAGGCCGTCCGGCAGCGCCGTCGCGCTTTTGGCCTGCGTCGCCTCGGGCGGCGTGATGCGCACCTTGCGATGCTCGCGGTCGGCCTCCTCGCGCGTCAGCTCGCCCTCGTTGACGGCGCGCTGCAGCAGCAGCCACGAGGTCAGTTGCATCAGCCGCGTCGTCAGGCGCATGCTCTCGCTGGCGTAATTCAGCGCGGCATGGCGCTCGAGCGCGCGCGATTCCTGGCGCCCCGGCCCGTCGAGATAGGCGGCGGTATCCTCCACCAGCGTCATGCCCTGGCGGAACAGCGTCTTGAACGCCTCCGAGGCGACGATGCGCTCGGCAATCGAAATCGTCGCGGGACCGGGCTGCGGCATCTGGCTATTGTGGTCGTGCATTGTCGCTCTCCGTCCCGTCTTCGCCTGTACCGCCTTGGCACAGAAGCGGGCTCGGTCCCGAACGTCGCAATTATAACGCCGTTAACGATGTTGTACCGGGGAAGCCCGCGACAGGGTTAACGCCGCACGATGGTGGTTCGGGGGCGGCACGCACGCCGCGATCGGCATCGAAACAAGAAAAAGGGCCGCTAAAAGCGGCCCGAAAGTCGATTGGGAGGCGTCAAACAGAGTGGACAGGAACCACTCGAGGTCCAAAGAAACTGGACAGCATCAGAAATACCCCGGAAAGGTTTCCAAAGGGTTAATCGAATCATTCGTTAGGCTTTAAAATTTTATATTTCGCGCCGATTCCTACAGTTTGAAGAAGGCATCCGCCGCTTTCAGCGAGGAGCTCTTGGCGCCGCGCGCGCTCTCGAGCCGGGCGATCTCCGCGTTCAGCAGCTCGATGCGCTCGCCGATCTCGTCGATCGACAGGGTCGAAAGGTCCTGGCCGATCTCATGCCCGACCAGGCGCGGCGGCCGCGCCTCCTCGCTGGAATCGAATACCATGGTCGCCTCCTTCATCCTGACAGCTCGCAAACAATGTAGGGTCACCCTCGCAACGTTGCCAGCCCCGCCGCGCGGCGCTACCCAACGAGAACGATCACGCCACATGAAGGAGCCACCATGACCCTGCCCACCGAGATGAACGCCGTGGCGATCACCAGGCCCGGAGAGCCCGACGTTCTGGCGCTGGTGCGCCGTCCGGTGCCGCAGCCCGGCGCTGGCGAAATCCTGATCAAGGTCGCGAATGCCGGCATCAACCGGCCCGACATCGTGCAGCGCCAGGGCAATTATGCGCCGCCGCCCGGAGCGCCGGTCGATATTCCGGGGCTGGAAATCGCCGGCGAGATCGTCGCCTGCGGCGCCGGTGTCGCGCGCTGGCGCGTCGGCGACATGGCGCTCGCCCTCGTCGCCGGCGGCGGTTACGCCGAATTCTGCGTCGTGCATGAGAGCAACGCCCTGCCAGTGCCGCGCGGGCTCTCGCTGGTCGAGGCGGCCGCCATCCCCGAGACGTTCTTCACGGTGTGGAACAACGTCTTCGAGCGCGGCCGGCTCAGCGCCGGCGAATGGCTGCTGGTGCATGGCGGCACCTCCGGCATCGGCACCACCGCGATCATGCTCGCCAAGGCGTTCGGCGCCCATGTCATCGCCACCGCCGGCGGGCCGGAAAAGGTCGCGGCATGCCGGGCGCTCGGCGCCGACATGGCGGTCGACTACCGCACGGAGGATTTCGTGCAGGCGACCAAACAGGCGTCGGGCCGCGGCGCCGACCTGGTCCTCGACATGGTCGGCGGCGATTATATCGGCCGCAATTACGAGGCGGCCGCGCCCGACGGGCGCATCGTGCAGATCGCCTTCATGCAGGGCCATGTCGCGACGGTCGATTTCCGCCGTCTCATGCTGAAACGCCTGACCCATACCGGCTCGACGCTCAGGCCGCGCTCGGTGGCGGAAAAGGCCGCGCTCGCCCGCGCGCTCGAGGACAAGGTCTGGCCGCTGCTGGCGGGAGG
>Ga0209916_1000652_pt1 | contig 47324 bp, 43 predicted proteins | sample ThiBio_1000_plan_FD_183956 | JGI IMG/M metagenome (GOLD analysis project Ga0209916, IMG submission 183956) | Wastewater bioreactor microbial communities from Cape Town, South Africa - Thiocy_solids_2 (SPAdes) | ecosystem: Engineered > Bioreactor > Thiocyanate-remediating > Anaerobic-Aerobic ... | reverse complement strand
GCCGTACTCGACACGATCCCGGTTGATGAAGGCGACGACGAATGGGTGTGGTAAAGCGCGGTGAGGTTTATTGGGTCAACCTCGACCCCACCGTCGGCAGCGAAATCCGGAAAACCCGTCCCGCGTTGATCGTGTCGCCGGACGACATGAATGCCGCCCTGCCGCGCGTCATCGTCGCCCCGCTCACCAGCGGTGGACAAGCGCTCGGCAGCCGCCCCGAAGTCGAGTTCAAGGGCAAATCCGCCCGCATCCTGCTGGACCAACTACGCTCGGTGGACAAAAAGCGACTCGGCAGCAGAATGGGGAAAATCGATCTTGCGCTTTGGCATCCGGTATTGCTGGAGATGCTGGCTTGACCGGGTTCTGGCTTGAAAAACACGAAAACAGGGCGTATTGTCCGAAAGAATTCCCAGAGGACAGCCCATGCCTAGCCCAACGCCCGCCACGACCGTTCTCCATAGCGGGGGCGATGACGCCGTTCTGGCCTATCTGAAGGCCGCCCGCACGCACCATTCGCAGGCCCGAATCGCCCGCCACCTCAAGGTGGACGCCCGCACCATCCGCCGCTGGGAAGCCCGCCAGTCGGTGCCGCCCGCCTACGTCGTCCATGCCCTGCAACAGTTGCTCCCGCTCGATCCGCCATTCGAGGGTGAAGCGGCCTTCAATTTCATCGACCTGTTCGCCGGCATCGGCGGCATCCGCCGTGCGTTCGAAGACATTGGCGGGCGCTGCGTGTTCACCAGCGAATGGGACAGCTACGCGCAAAAAACCTACGGCGAAAACTTCCGCGACGGCCATGCCATCAATGGCGACATCACGCAGGTCCGGGCCGCCGACATCCCCGACCACGACGTCCTGCTGGCCGGATTCCCGTGTCAGCCGTTTTCCATTGCCGGCGTCTCCAAAAAGAACGCGCTCGGCAAGGCGCACGGCTTTGCCTGCGAAACGCAGGGCACGCTGTTTTTCGACGTCGCCCGCATCATTGCGGAAAAGCGCCCGCGCGCCTTTTTGCTCGAAAACGTCAAGAACCTCACGTCGCACGACAAGGGCCGCACCTTCGACGTCATCAAGCGCACGCTCAGCGAAGAACTCGGCTATCACATCCACACCCGCGTCATCGACGGCGCGCACTTCGTCCCCCAGCACCGCGAACGCATCCTCATCGTCGGCTTTCGCGAACCCGTCGCGTTCGACTTCGACGCCCTGCCGCTGCCGCCCAAAGGCCGGCACACGCTCAGGGAAATTTTCCACCGCAGCGACGGCACCGAGCCCGTGCTGTCGTGGGACGAAGGCCGCTTCTTCGATCACACAGCCCACAAGGTGCCGGACAAATACACCCTCACCGACAAGCTCTGGCGCTACCTGCAGCACTACGCCGACAAGCACCGCGCCAAAGGCAACGGTTTCGGCTTCGGCCTCGTCACCCCCGACAACGTCGCCCGCACCCTGTCCGCGCGCTATTACAAGGACGGCTCGGAGATTCTGGTTTATCAGGGCGAAGCCAAAAACCCGCGTCGCCTTACGCCGCGCGAATGCGCCCGGCTGATGGGATTCCCCGACACGTTCAGGATTCCGGTGTCGGATACACGGGCGTACCAGTTGTTTGCGGATGCCGCAGTTGTTCCGATGGTCGAATCCGTCGCTAAACTCATGGCTCCACTGATTACAAATGAGGGGGTGGTGGCATCGGCTCAACCTGCTGCGCCACCGAAGAACATCATGAGATCAAATCGCTGGACAAGTGAACAGTTGAAACTCGCGTTCAACCTGTATTGCCAATTGCCTTTCGGTAAATTGCACAGCCGACACGCCGAAATTATCGAGTTAGCCACGCTCATTGGTCGCACACCATCCGCTGTTGCAATGAAACTGGTCAACTTCGCCAGCCTTGATCCGGCCATCACCAACTCTGGAAGAACTGGCTTGGGCAATGCCTCCGCGCTGGATCGGGAAGTGTGGGCTGAGTTTCATGCCAATTGGGAAAAATTGGCTGTTGAGTGTGAAATGCTCAGACGTAATCTTGATGCCCCGACACCGCTTGAAGATGAAGTAGGCGAATTGCTCGTGCCAGAAGATTACACAGGTGAAACGCGACGAGTACTGACCGAACAACGCATTAAGCAAAACTTCTTTCGCCGTGCCGTGTTGAGTAGTTACCGAGGGCGATGTTGCATGTCAGGCTTATCAGCACCGCGCTTACTGATCGCAAGCCACATTGTGCCATGGCGCGAAGACAAGGCGAACCGCTTGAATCCAAGTAATGGCCTATGCCTTTCGGCAATTCATGACAGGGCTTTTGATCAAGGGCTTATTTCGCTTACTGACGATTTCAGAATTATTGTTTCATCTGAATTGAAACGTCTCGACGAGCCTTTCGTAAAAGAAGTGCTCGTGCCGCTGAATGGGAAGTTGATTGAATTTCCTGAACGTTTCATGCCGAGTGTTGAATTTGTGTCGCGCCATAGAGCAAGTTTGTTTATCGATAACAAATGAGCGAGACGATCACTCCCCTCGTTCTGCATGAGGATGCCTTCTACGCCTTCTTCGTGCCTTACCGCCATCCAAAATCACGGCATAACATTTGGGGTGGAATTGGACTTGAGACATTTGGGGAAGACTTTGAGCTCGTACGAAACCTCGATGAGAATAATCTATGGACGGTAGTCGATAGTGGCTGTGGCGCAGACCAATGGATTATCTCTGGAGTTCATTATGTCAATCGAGTTTGCTACTTGGTAACGGAAAAAGCACACAATGGATTGAACGTAGACTTCCGGGCACCTCATAACTTGCGATCACTTACTCCTTTAGGACTCAAAAGACAGATACATAAACTCGAACACGCGATGGCTAAAATAATGACGTCTAACACTTCAACGGTACGCATAGGGTGAACGAATACAACGCCAAGACAGGTTTAACCTTGACTGTGCGTGGATTCAATCCGGCAAAAAGACTGATCGAGGATGTCGGCAGGGCAGTGGAATTGCTGACCGATAGCGTGCATTGTGCGGCAGCGTGGTCGTTGGGCGGCCTGATGATTGGGTGGAACAAGAAACATGCGCAGACCGCGTATGTGCCTTACGAAAACGAGAAAATTGCCGCGCCGGCCTACCGCTATTTCAGTCCTGCACTTCTGGGTGAAGGTACGGATCTCACGCACTATCTGGCCGGGTTGTGTGAAGGGCAGGTGATTTTTGACCCCGGCTCAAACGTGAAGAAAGCCAGCTCCGCAAAACCCACGGTCAAGGCGCGTAGCCAGTTCCGCACATCTGTAAAACATCTGGAAGGGCTATACAAAAAATTTGGGCCGGTCGAATTTTGAGGGCGCACCAAGCGGGCACCCGTCTATTGAGTGTTTTATTGATGCGTCACAACCACATGAAATCAAAGTCGTTTTTATCAATTGTCGAATTAGACTCGACGCAAAAGCCTTAATCTAACGCTCCCCTGAATTGCGGTACGCCGTGAAAATCCCCCTCGACACCGCCGCCGCCCTGTCTCCCGCCCATTCGTCGGTGGTGGAAGCCTGCGCCGGCAGCGGCAAGACCTGGCTCCTGGTGTCGCGCATGATCCGCCTGCTGCTGGCGGGGGCCGCGCCATCGGAACTGCTGGCGATCACCTTCACGCGCAAGGCGGCGCAGGAGATGACCGACCGCCTGCACGCATGGCTGCAGGTGCTGGCGCTGGCGGACAACGCGACGGTGCGCGCGTTCCTGCGCGAGCGCGAAGTCGCCGAGGAAGACATCGAAGCGCTGTTGCCGCGCGCACGCGGCCTGCTGGAGGCGGTGCTGACGGCGCAGCCGGGGCCGACGGTGACGACGTTTCACGGCTGGTTTCTCGACCTGCTGAAGCGCGCGCCGCTGGAAGCGGGACTGCCGTGGGGGGCGCCGCTGCTGGAGCGCACGCGGCAGCTACAGGACGAGGTGCGCGATCGCCTGCTGGCGAAATGGGCTGCAGCGCCGGAGTCGCCGGAGGGCGCGGCCTTGCTGGCGCTGCTGGCCGATATCGGCGAGCATAATCTGCGTGCGCTGCTGGCGCATTTCGTGTCGGCGCGGGCGGAGTGGTGGGCCTATACCGACGGCCAGCCCGACCCGGTGGCTTACGCACTGGGCCAGTTGCGCCCGCTGCTGCATGCCGATCTCGACACCGATCCGGTGGCGGCATTCTGGCTCGACGACGCGATAGCGGCGCGGGTGAAACGGGTGGCGTACGCGCTGGAAAAAGGCTCGAAAACCGAGGCCGGGCGGGCGCGCGACCTGCTCGACGCGCCGACGCTGGCGCCGGATGCCGCGCACGACGTGCTGATGACGCGCCTGATGACGGCGGGCCAGCGGCGCAAGAAGCAGGCGACGAAAGAACTGGAAAAAGCGCTCGGCAGCGGGCTGGACGCCTACCTGCGTGACCTCGACGCGCTGGAAACCGCGCTCGAAACCCTTGCCGCGATCCAGACCGACCAGCGCATCTGGGCCCTCAACCGCCACGGCCTGCTGCTCGGCCACGCGCTGCTCGCCGGCTATCAGGACGCCAAGGCGCAGCAGGGCGTGATCGACTTTGCCGATGCCGAGTGGCTCGCCTGCCGCCTGCTCGCCAGCGAGGAGCATGCGGCGGCGCTGGCGCTCAAGCTGGACGCGCGCTACAAGCATCTGTTGCTCGACGAATTCCAGGACACCAATCCGCTGCAATGGCAGGCGTTGTCGAGTTGGCTCGCCGAGGCGCGCGGCGCCGACAGCGCCATGACCGTGTTCATGGTGGGTGACCCCAAGCAGGCGATCTACCGCTTCCGCCGCGGCGAGGCGCGGGTGTTCGACGCGGCGGCGGATTTTCTGCGCACGTATTTCGATGCGGCCTGCTTCAGCACCGACATGACGCGTCGTCTGGCGCCGGCGGTGGTGACCGCGATCAACCCGGTGTTCGCCGAGGTGGCCGGCTTTGCCGCGCATGCTCCTGCCCCGGAAAACGAAAGTCGCCCCGGCGCATTGCGCAGTTTGCCGATACAGGTGAAAAAACCGGAAACCGACGCGGCCTCCGGCCACGCATGGCATCACCTGCGCAACCCGCTCACCACGCCGCAGCCGGAGGCCGGCGACCGCGCCGTGCACGCGGAGGCGCGGGCGTTCGCGCGGGTTTTGCGCGACGAGGTGCTGGGCCGTTGGGGGGTGGTAGACAACCGACCCTCTGATGAAGCCTCTAGCCATTCGACTAAGCCCGCAAGCGGGCAAGTCGCTGGTTATCCCCAACCCTCCCCCGCTTGCGGGGGAGGGGGCGAACGTAATGCCCAAACCGATTCAATGCGCGCGGCGCGCCTCGGCGACGTCATGGCGCTGGTCAGGACGCGCACCCACCTGCATCTGTACGAACGCGAACTGGAAGCCGCGCGCATCCCCTTCATCACTTCGCGTCGCGGCGGCCTGCTGCACGCGCTGGAAGCGCAGGATCTGATCGCGCTGCTGGAAACCCTGCTGCTGCCGCACGCCGACCTGAAGCTGGCGCACGCACTGAAAAGCCCGGTCTTCGGCTGCAGCGACGACGATCTGTTGCGGGTGTTCGCGCCGCAGCCCGCGGCTGACGCGCGCGGCTGGGAACGCCTCGTCGCATTGGCCGGGCAGCCGGATTGTCCGCCGCGGCTCGCCCGCGCGGCGGACCTTCTGACCCGTTGGCGCGCGCACTGCGGCACGCTGCCCGTGCATGATCTGCTCGACCGTATGTATTTCGAAGGCGACCTCGAAGCGCGCTATGCCGCGACCGTACCGGAAGCGATGCGGCCGCAGGTCGCCGCCAATTTGCGCGCGTTCATGCAGCTGGCGCTGGCGCAGGATGCCGGCCGCTATCCCACGCTGGCCGGGTTCATCCGCGAACTCGCCAGTCTGATCGACGATGCCGACGCGGCGCCCGGCGAGGGGCTGGCCGCCGAGGGCGAGAACGCGGTGCGGCTGTTGACCATACACGGCGCCAAGGGACTGGAAGCGCCGATCGTCTGGCTGCTTGGCGGCAGCGATCACCCGAAAGGGTCGAGCTACGCCGTGCTGGCGCCTTGGCCTCCCGACGCCCCGCGGCCGGTGCATTTTTCCCTGTTCGGCCGGCAGGACGAACGCGGTGAGCGCCGCGAAACATGGTTCGAGGACGAGGCGAAGCTGGCACAGCGTGAGTCCGACAATTTGCTGTATGTCGCGCTCACCCGTGCCGAACAGGCGCTGATCGTGAGCGGCGACGCGGAACGAAACGCCTGGCTGCACCGCGTCGATGCCGCCTGGCAGGACATGGACCAGCCGGCCGACCTGCCCGTCGCCACGGCCCGGGTAACGGATCGTGTTCCGCAACGGGCTCGTATCGATGCGCCGGCAATCGGGCAGCGTGTCGCCACGCCTGTCGCAAACCCGGCCGCGGCGATCGGCGAGCTCTTTCATGCGTGTCTGGAACACCACGCGGCACCCGGCGTTCCGCGCGATCTGCCGGCATTGGCGGCACGTCTGGGGCTGACAGCCGAACTCGATGCCATCGAGTCCGCCGCGCATGCGCTGCTGGCACAACCGCATCTGGCGCGTTTTTTCGATCCCGCGCAGTATCGACGCGCGCGCAACGAACTGACGCTGCTCGACCGTCAAGGCCGGCTCCAGCGCCTCGACCGCGTGGTGGAGTGCGACGATTCGGTGTGGCTGATCGACTACAAGACGGGCGATGACAGCCTCAGGCTGTCGGACGCCGAACTGGCCGAACGTCATGGTGCGCAGCTGGCGGGATATCGCGCCCTGCTGGTCGAACTGTATCCCGCCGTACCGCTTCATGCAGCGCTGCTGCTGGCCAACGGGCGGCTGATCGAAGTCGGCGGGCCATAATGGCGGCACATTCCGCTCATGAGGATCCGATGCCTTGAACGATAAACCGTTTTCCGAATCCTGCGTACAGAACCGCGATCCCATTCTGGCGGTGCTGCGCGAGGTCTTTGCCGATCGCCGCCGCGTGCTGGAAATCGGCAGCGGCACCGGCCAGCACGCGGTGTATTTCGCGCCCGAACTGCCGCATCTGCGCTGGCAGACCGCCGACGTGCCGGCGCACCACGCCTGCATCCGCGCCTGGCTCGACGAGGCGGCCCTGCCTAACGCACTGCCGCCGCGGGCGCTCGACGTCAACGACACGGCCTGGCACAGCGACCGCTACGACGCAGTGTTTTCCGCCAACACCCTGCACATCATGAGCGGGGTAGAGGTGGAACGTTTTTTTGCGGGCGTGGGCGAAGTGCTCGAACCGGGCGGCGTGCTGGCGGTGTATGGCCCGTTCAACTACAACGGCCGCTACACGTCGGAGAGCAATGCCCGGTTCGACGCCTGGCTCAAGGCGCGCGACCCGGCCTCGGGGGTGCGGGATTTCGAGACCGTGGATGCGCTGGCGCGGGCGCAGGGTCTGGTTCTGCACAGGGATATCGCCATGCCGGCGAACAACCGCATGCTGGTGTGGCGCAAGCCGTGAGACAAATTATCCCGATTTCCGTTTTGTCTCGTGGAGGCCTTTGCTATAACACAAGCATCTTGAGGTTGAGGAACACGCATGCGCATCGCCGAATTGATCCAACGCTGGGGTCAGGAAAACCGTGCGCATGCTGATGTGCGTGCCTATACAGTCCGCTTGCCATTACGCGACGCCGCACGCATCGAAGCGCTGCATGTGATGTACCCCGGACGCAGCGACTTCGAACTGATCGCCGACCTGATCCGTGCCGCGCTCGATGAACTCGAGGTTGCCATGCCGTACGTCCCCGGCAACCACGTCATCGCCGAAGACGACTATGGGGATCCGATCTATGAGGATCTCGGTCCGACGCCGCAGTTCTATTCGTTATCACACGAAATCCTGCGCAAGCTGGCGACCCCGCCGGCACGGGGCAAATAGCTGTCGAATTAATTTACAAGCGGCGCGGCGGTCCACACCGCAAGCCCGCTTGCCTTCTTGTTTATAAAGGGATTTGTTTCCTGGCACGTTGATTGCTGCCTCTGGAACAACGCCTCATTCACTGTGGACATCATGTACCTCGGCCCGGCTTTTCTTTTCGCAGCATTTGCCAGCCTGTTCTACGTTCCGGGTTTTCTGGACACGCCTCTGGGAATGCTCACTTCACGCCAGCTCATCTCGGAAGGGCTGTTTTCCATTTTTGCGCTGATTGCCCTGGCGTCGCTGGCGCGCTCGATCGAGTGCGATCCGGTATGGCCATGGCGGCCGGGATTCCGCCGCTTGCTGAATATGCTGCTGGGACGCACATAGATCACAAGACACACCGTCTATTGGCCGGCGGCCGGCATAAAATAACGGCTTTCCGTTCAGCCTCGCCGTCATGCCCGTCAACCTCTCTCCCCCCGCCTCGCTACTGCCCGTTGCCGGCGTGCGTCTCGGTATCGCCTCCGCCGGCATCAAGAAACCCGGGCGGCGCGACCTCACGCTGATCGAACTCGCCCCCGGCAGCCGGGTCGCCGGCGTCTTCACGCAAAACCGTTTCTGCGCCGCACCGGTCACGCTGTGCCGGCAACATCTGATCTCGACCGATACGATTCGCGCACTGGTGATCAATACCGGCAATGCCAATGCCGGCACCGGCGAGGAAGGCCTGCAACGGGCACGCCAGACCTGCGCCGCGGTGGCACAGCTGATGGGATGCGCAACAGAAAACGTGTTGCCCTTTTCCACCGGGGTGATTCTGGAAGCGCTGCCGATCGACAGGATTCTGCCGGCGCTGCCCGCAGCCCAGGCGGATCTCGCGCCGGATCACTGGTTCGAAGCCGCGCACGCGATCATGACCACCGACATCGTCGCCAAGGGCGCGTCACGCCAGGTGACCCTCGGCGGCCGCACCGTGACGGTGACCGGCATCGCCAAGGGCTCCGGCATGATCCATCCCGACATGGCGACCATGCTCGGCTTTGTCGCGACCGATGCGGCGATCGCCCCCGCCCTGATGCGGCAATTGGTGAAAGAGGTCGCCGACGTGTCGTTCAACTGCGTCACCGTCGATGGCGATACCTCGACCAACGACAGCTTCATCCTGATCGCCACCGGCCAGGCCGGCAATGCGCCCATTGGTGCCGAAGATAGCGAGGTTGCCGCGCTCAAGGCCGTCCTGAGCGAAGTCGCCATCGAACTGGCACAGGCCATGGCCCGCGACGGCGAAGGCGCAACCAAGTTCATGACCATCACCGTCGAGCGCGGGCGCGACCGCGCCGAATGCAAACGGATCGCCTACGCCATCGCGCACTCGCCTCTGGTCAAGACCGCGTTCTTCGCCAGCGATCCCAATCTCGGACGCATCCTCGCGGCGATCGGCTATGCCGGCGTCGCCGACCTCGACGTCAATGCGCTGCAGGTTTATCTGGGCGACGTGCTGGTCGCCGAAATGGGCGGACGCGCCGCAAGCTACACCGAGGCACGGGGCGCGGCGGTGATGCGCGAATCCGACATCACCATCCGTGTCGTCCTCAATCGCGGCAGCGTGGGAGCGACCGTATGGACCTGCGATTTTTCCTACGATTACGTCAAGATCAACGCGGAGTACCGGAGCTGATGCCGTGCGCGCGACGGGCTGCCGGACGCAATGGCGCACGCCTGATGGTCCGGGGCGATCCTTTTCCGCGCCGGAATCACCCGCCTGTCAGGTCAGCTTGCGTAACTTCTTGATCGTGGCCAGCTGCGCCACGGCCTGGGCCAGTTCGATCTGTGCCTTGGCATAATCGAGGGAAGCCGCTTTGTTCTTCATCGCTTCCTCGGCCGCATGCTTGGCCTCGAGCGCCTTGGTTTCGTCAAGATCGGCGCCGCGTATCGCGGAGTCGGACAGGACGGTGACGACATGCGGCTGGACTTCAAGTATGCCGCCCGACACATACACCAGCTCTTCTTCGGCCTGGTTCGGCACCTTGATGCGCACGGCGCCGGGTTTGAGTGTGGTCAGTAGCGGCGTATGACGCGGATAGATACCGAGTTCGCCGCGCTGACCGGGAGCAACCACCACTTCGGCGGTGCCGGAGTAGAGTGATTTTTCTGCGCTGACGATGTCGACGTGTAGAGTCATGGCCATTTTTTTCCTTTCAGGGGTCAGGATTCAGGATTCAGGGGTGGTGCGGCTGCGCCGCGCTTCTTCCCCTGACCCCTGGCCCCTGATTCCTGGTCCCTATTACTGAATCGTCTTCGCCTTTTCGACCGCTTCTTCGATCGCACCGACCATGTAGAAAGCCTGTTCGGGCAGATGGTCGTATTCGCCTTCGACGATCGCCTTGAAGCCGGCGATGGTTTCCTTCAGCGTGACGTACTTGCCGGGCGCGCCGGTGAACACTTCGGCGACGAAGAACGGCTGCGACAGGAAGCGCTGGATTTTCCGCGCACGGGACACCGCCAGCTTGTCTTCCGGCGACAGTTCGTCCATCCCCAGAATCGCGATGATGTCGCGCAGTTCCTTGTACTTCTGCAGCGTGCCCTGTACCGCGCGGGCGACGCCGTAGTGCTCGTCGCCGACGACTTGCGGATCGAGAATCCGCGAGGTCGAATCGAGCGGGTCCACCGCCGGGTAAATCCCCAGTTCGGCCACCTGCCGGGAGAGCACCAGCGTCGCGTCGAGGTGGGCGAAGGTGGTCGCCGGCGACGGGTCGGTCAAGTCGTCCGCCGGCACGTACACGGCCTGGAAGGAGGTGATCGAACCGGTGCGCGTCGAGGTGATGCGCTCCTGCAGGCGGCCCATTTCGTCGGCCAGCGTCGGCTGGTAGCCCACCGCGGACGGCATCCGCCCCAAGAGCGCGGACACTTCGGTGCCGGCCAGCGTGTAGCGGTAGATGTTGTCGACGAACAGCAGCACGTCGCGGCCTTCGTCGCGGAAGTATTCGGCCATGGTGAGGCCGGTCAGCGCGACGCGCAGGCGGTTGCCCGGCGGCTCGTTCATCTGGCCGTAGACCAGCGCCACTTTGTCCAGCACGCCGCCTTCCTTCATCTCGTGATAGAAGTCGTTGCCTTCGCGGGTGCGCTCGCCGACGCCGGCGAACACCGAGAAACCCGAGTGCGCCACGGCGATGTTGCGGATCAGTTCCATCAGGGTCACCGTCTTGCCGACGCCGGCGCCGCCGAACAGGCCGACCTTGCCGCCCTTGGCGATCGGCATGATCAGATCGATCACCTTGATGCCGGTTTCGAGAATTTCCACCGTGGCGGCCTGGTCGGCGTAGGCCGGCGGCTTGCGGTGAATCGGCATGTGGGTGTCGGTGTTCACCGGCCCCATTTCGTCGATGGGGGTGCCGAGCACGTTCATGATGCGGCCCAGCGTCGCCTGGCCGACCGGCACCAGGATCGGGTTGCCGGTCGCGAGGACATCCATGCCGCGCCGCAGACCGTCGGTGGAGCCCATCGCAATGGCGCGCACCACGCCATCGCCCAATTGCTGTTGAACTTCCAGCGTCAGCTCAGGCGTCTGCATCTTCAGTGCTTCGAAGACCTTCGGCATGGCTTCACGCGAAAATTCCACGTCCACCACTGCACCGATGATCTGAACAATTTTTCCGTTGCTCATGTTGCCATCCTAAGTAAGTTGAATCTTGGCCTAATCTATTGAATTCTGTATGCGCGTCAAACCGCCGGCGGGGTCGCGATCTGGTCTCGTCATAACATTCGCTTCGCTCATGTTAGCCTCGCCCGATCGTCTCCCACCGCGTCAAACCGCCGCCGCGGGGTCGCGATCTGGTCTCGTCATAACATTCGCTTCGCTCATGTTAGCCTCGCCCGATCGCCTCCCACCGCGTCAAACCGCCGCCGCACCCGCCACGATCTCCGACAATTCCTTGGTGATCGCGGCCTGGCGGGTCTTGTTGTAAACCAGCTTCAGCTCGCCGATCACGTCCTTGGCGTTGTCGGACGCCGCCTTCATCGCCACCATCCGGGCCGACTGTTCGCATGCGATGTTTTCGGCCACGCCCTGATACACCAGCGATTCGATATAGCGCATCAGCATGCCGTCCACGACCGGCTTGGCATCGGGCTCGTAGATATAATCCCAGTGCGTTTTCAGGCTGGCCTCTTCGGCATCTTCCACTTGCTTCAGGGGCAGCAACTGGATCAACGTCGGCTCCTGCTTCATCGTGTTGATAAAGCGGTTGTAGACAAGGTGGAGCGCGTCGATCCTGCCGTCCATATAGGCATCCAGCATGACTTTTACCGGGCCGATCAGCGTGTCCAGGCGCGGCGTATCGCCAATGTTGGTGAGCTGCGACACCACGCTGGCGCCGAGGCGCTGCATGAAACCCAGCCCCTTGTTGCCGATCGCGGTCACGTCAATGCCGACACCGGCGGCTTCCCACTGCTTCATCTGCCCGACGACCACGCGGAGGGCGTTGGTGTTGAGGCCGCCACACAGACCCTTGTCCGAGGTGACGACGATGAGCCCGACACGTTTGACGTCGCGCGCGATGACGAACGGATGCTTGTATTCCGTATGGGCGTAGGCCAGGTGGGCCGCCACGCGTGCGATTTTCTCGGCGTACGGACGCGCCGCCTTCATGCGATCCTGCGCCTTGCGCATCTTGGACGCGGCGACCATTTCCATCGCCTTGGTAATCTTGCGCGTATTTTCGACGCTCTTGATCTTGGTCCGAATTTCTTTTCCGGCTGCCATGCCTGCTCCTAATTAAAACCGGTGCGCCTGATCAGCGCGGTCTGTCAATAGACACCGGTTTTCTTGAACTCGTCCACCGCGGTGGTGAGCGTCTTTTCCGTCGCGTCATCCAGGTTGCCGCTGGTTTCGATGGTGTCCAGGATGGCGGCGTGCCGGGTCTTCATGAAGGCCATCAGGGCGGACTCGAACGGCAGGATCTTGCTGACCTCGACGTCGTCCATGTAGCCCTTGTTGACGGCAAACAGGGACAGCGCCATCTGCGACACCGACATCGGCGAGTATTGCGCCTGCTTCATCAGTTCGGTGACGCGACGGCCGCGCTCGAGCTGCTTGCGGGTGGCTTCGTCGAGGTCGGAGGCGAACTGGGCGAAGGCCGCGAGTTCGCGGTACTGCGCCAGCGCCAGACGGATACCGCCGCCGAGCTTCTTGATCACCTTGGTCTGCGCGGCGCCGCCGACGCGCGACACCGACAGGCCGGCGTTGATCGCGGGACGGATGCCGGCGTTGAAGAGGTCGGTTTCCAGGAAGATCTGGCCGTCGGTGATCGAGATCACGTTGGTCGGCACGAAGGCGGAGACGTCGCCGGCCTGCGTTTCGATGATCGGCAGTGCGGTCAGCGAGCCGGTCTTGCCCTTGACGGCGCCCTGGGTGATCTTCTCGATGTAGTCGGCGTTGACGCGCGCGGCACGCTCGAGCAGGCGCGAGTGCAGGTAGAACACGTCGCCGGGGTAGGCTTCGCGGCCCGGCGGCCGGCGCAACAGCAGCGACACCTGACGGTAGGCCCAGGCCTGTTTGGTCAGGTCGTCATATACGATCAGCGCATCTTCACCGATGTCGCGGAAATATTCGCCCATGGTGCAGCCGGAATACGGCGCGATGTACTGCATGGCGGCGGCATCCGACGCGGTCGCGGCGACGACGATGGTGTGCGCCATCGCGCCGTGCTCTTCCAGCTTGCGCACCACGTTGGCCACCGACGAGGCCTTCTGGCCGATCGCGACGTAGACACACTTCACGCCGGTGCCCTTCTGGTTGATGATGGCATCGATCGCGACGGCGGTCTTGCCGGTCTGGCGGTCGCCGATGATCAGTTCGCGCTGGCCACGGCCCACCGGCACCATGGCGTCGATCGACTTGAGGCCGGTCTGCACCGGCTGGTCGACCGATTTACGCTCGATCACGCCCGGGGCGATACGCTCGATCGGCATCGTGCTGTCCGCCGCAATGGGGCCTTTGCCGTCGATCGGCTGGCCCAGCGAGTTCACCACCCGGCCGAGCAGGCCGCGCCCCACCGGCACTTCGAGAATACGGCCGGTGCACTTGACGACGTCGCCTTCGGTGATGTGTTCGTAATCGCCCAGGATCACGGCGCCGACGGAGTCGCGCTCGAGGTTCAACGCCACGCCGAAGGTGTTGCCCGGCATCTCGATCATTTCACCCGACATCACGTCGGACAAGCCATGAATGCGGACAATGCCGTCGGTGACGGACACGATCGTGCCCTGGGTGCGCAGTTCGCTCGACGCACCAAGATTTTCGATCTTGGCCTTGATCAGTTCGCTGATTTCGCTTGGATTCAATTGCATGTCTGTTCTCCGAACCCCGAGGTTCAAAAATTAAGTCTGGCGGTTCCGATAAATATGGGTATCTGGATTAGCCTTGCAGCGCGAAAGCCATGCGCTGCAATCGCCCTTTCACCGAACCGTCCATCACCTGGTCGCCAATGGCAATCACCGCACCGCCGATCAGGTCGGGGTCGATCACCACCTGAACGTTCACCGCGCGGTTGAACCTGGCCTTGAGACCCGCGGCCAGCTCGTCGATCTGGCTCTGCGTCAGTTCCTGTGCGCTGGTGATGGTGGCGTCGAGGGTTCCCTCGGCCTTTGCTTTCAATGCCTCGAATTGCACGCTGATTTCCGGCAACAGGGCCAAACGGCCGTTTTCCGCCAGAACCTTGACAAAATTACTGCCGCGCTCACCGAGACCGGCGCCGGCCACTTCGATGATCAGGCCCGCCACGCGTTCGCCCGACACCGATGGATCGGCGATCAAACGTGCCACCTGTGGGTCCGCTACGATGACCGCCAGCGTGGCGACACGGGAAGACCAGCCCGCCAGGTCGTTTTCGTCCTGCGCCGAGCTTTCACTTTGAGCCAGGCGGAATACCGCTTCGGCATAGGGACGAGCCAGGGTAGACAGTTCGCTCATGGCTTACAGCTCGGCTTTCAGCTGGCCCAGCAGGTCAGCATGCGTTTGCGCGTTGACTTCGCGGCGCAGGATTTTTTCTGCCCCGGCCACGGCCAGCGCCGCCACCTGTTCACGCAGGCTTTCGCGCGCGCGATTGGCTTCCTGATCGATGTTGGCCTGGGCGGCTGCAAGCTGACGATCGCCTTCTTCCTTGGCGGCCGTTTTGGCTTCTTCGACGATCTGCGCCGCGCGCTTTTCGGCCTGGGCGATGACTTCGGCCGCCTGCGCCTTGGCGTCGCGCAGGTTGTCCGCCGCTTTCCTGGCGGCCAGTTCCAGCTCGTGCTTGCCACGATCGCCCGCGGCCAGGCCGTCGGCGATCTGCTTCTTGCGCGTCTCGAGCGCGTTCATGATCGGCGGCCACACGAACTTCATGCAGAACCACACGAAGATGATGAACGTGATGGACTGGCCGATCAAAGTTGCGTTGAAATTCATATCCGCACCTTATCAATGACGGGAGTTAAAACGGGTTGGCGATGCATTCCGCCGCAACCCGCAAATTAGCCGGCCACGGCAAACAGCACGTACATGGCCAGACCGACGGCGATCATCGGCACGGCGTCGACCAGACCCATCACGATGAAAAACTGGGTGCGCAGCATCGGAATCAGTTCAGGCTGACGGGCAGCCCCTTCGAGGAAGCGTCCCCCGAGGATGCCGATACCGACGGCTGCGCCGAGCGCGCCCAGACCCATCATCAGGGCGCCAGCGATGTACAGTACGGCTTGAGTCATTTCCATTTGTTGCTCCTAAAAGAAGTAAAAATTAAAGTTGAAAACAGGAAACCTGAAAAACCAGAACAACCAGAATCCGTGATGTCCGCCGCTTGATCAGTGGTGTTCGGCGTGCGCCATGTCCATGTAGACGATGGTCAGGACCATGAAAATGAAGGCCTGCAGCGTGATGATGAGGATGTGGAACACCGCCCACGCCCATTGCAGGACCCCGCCGAACAAGGCAAGCAACCAGCTCCCGCCAAACATCAGCGCAATCAGGATGAAGATCATTTCACCGGCGTACATGTTGCCGAAGAGACGCAATGACAGCGAAATCGGCTTGGCGATCAGACCCACGCCCTCGAGCAGCAGGTTGACCGGGAACAGGATTTTGGGAAACGGCTGGAAGGCCAGTTCGGAGAAGAAGCCCCCCGGACCTTTCATCTTGAAGCTGTAGTACAGCACGAGAAGAAACACCGACAGCGACAGGCCGAACGTCACGTTGGGATCGGTCGACGGCACGATCTTCAGGTGCGGGAGACCCGTCAGGGTCGCGGCATAGGGGAACCAGTCGACCGGGAACAGGTCCATCAGGTTCATCAGAAACACCCACATGAACACGGTCAGGGCCAGCGGCGCAACCAGTGTGCTCTGATACGAGAAGGAGCCGCGCACGGAACCGTCCACGAACTCAATGACCCATTCGACGAAGTTTTGCAGTCCGCCCGGGATGCCGGCCGTCGCCTTTTTGGCCGCCATGCGGAACAGCCACAGAAAGATCAACCCCAGGCCAATCGAGAACAGCATGCTATCGACGTTAATGGCCCAGAAGCCCATGGCTTTGGCTTCGGCGGCGCCATGGGCAAAACCCCATGTGCCGTCAGGGAGTTGTCCGTAGGTCAGATTCTGCAGGTGATGCTTGATGTATTCGCCAGAGGAATGGGCTTCCGTAGACATAGTGGTCTGATTCGATAAGTGGGTTTTGGATGGGCACGCCGCGCACCCATTCAAAACCAACCTCGGTAAAACAATCGCCTGCTATCTGCCGTCCCGGCCTGTCGCAATGGCCAGCCATGCGAACTGGGCCAGCCCCAACCCCAGCAGCAAGGGCAACGGCTCAAGTTTCAGAACGCCGAGACCCAGGCTCAACAACGCCAGCAGGAGGACCAGTCGCTCGATGCCGACACGGATGAACACCTTCATCAGTCGATGCTGATCCCATTCCGGATGGCCGATTGATTGCTGCTCGCGCCACGCCAGCACCGCACTCACGGCCAGCGCGACCAGCACGCCGTAGGCGACCGCCAGTCCCGCACCTGCCCCCGCAACCGCAACGCCGGCTAGCGCGGCGACGGGCAGGAGCAACGCCTGCGCCCGAATCACTCGCCGGATGCCCGTTGAGGTGCCCCTACGCATTTAGCCGGCGAGGATACCAGAATTAGTGCAGCCTATGCAATCATCAAGCAGCTTGATGACGAATTTCAGTACATAGTGATGTTGCTGCCCAGAAGTTCTCACAACTGGATTCCCAGGCGTTGCAGGAGACCCTGCAGTTCTTCCGCGCTGGCGAAATGAAGCGTCAGCTTGCCGCTGCCCTTGCTGTGGGTCTGCACGTGGGCGGTCATTCCGAGCGCGTCCGACAAGGCCTCTTCCAGTCGGCGCACGTCCCGCGAAACGCCCCGTTTGACGGGCGCCGTTGCGCCTTCTTTCAGCCGTGCCACGCGCCGTTCGACCTCACGTACCGACAGTCCCCTGGTTTCGATTTCATGGGCCAGCTCGCGCTGTGCCCCGGCATGCAAGGGCAGTAGCGCACGGGCATGGCCCATCTCGATCAGCCCCGCGGTCAGCATGTCCTGCACCGGGTGCGACAGGTTCAACAGGCGCAGCAGGTTGGACACCGCCGCGCGCGACTTGCCGACCGCCTGCGCCACGGCGTCATGGGTCATGCCGAATTCCTGGATCAGGCGCTGCAGGCCGTGCGCTTCGTCGATGGCGTTGAGGTCCTCGCGCTGGATGTTCTCGATCAGCGCCATCGCCGCCACCGCATCGTCGGCGACTTCGCGCACCAGTACCGGAATCTCGCTCAATCCGGCCAGTTGCGCGGCGCGCCAGCGCCGTTCGCCGGCGATGATTTCATGGCCGGCGGCGACTTCACGCACCAGAATCGGCTGCATCAGGCCCTGCGCACGGATGGAATCGGCCAGTTCCTGCAGCGACTCGCTGTCCATCTGCGTGCGCGGCTGGTACTTGCCCGGCGCCAGCTGCGTCACATTCATCATGCGCAGATCGCCCTGCGGCGGCGCGGCATTGTCCTCGCCCCCGAGCAACGCGTCGAGCCCGCGCCCGAGCCCTTTGAGTTTAGCCATTATGCGGTCTCCCCCACGGTCATGTCGGCACGCCGGAGCGTTTCCCCGGCCAGTTCCATATACGCTTTCGCGCCCTTGCACTGGCGATCGTAGGCCAGCACCGGCAAGCCGTGGCTGGGTGCCTCGGCGAGCCGCACGTTGCGCGGAATCACGGTGTCGTACACCTTGTCGCCGAAGTGCTGCTTGATCTGGTCCGACACCTGTTGCGCCAGCGTGCTGCGCGGGTCGAACATCACGCGCAGCAGACCCTCGATGCGGATATCCGGGTTGAGCCGCTGCTTCACTTTCTTGATGGTGGCCACCAGGTCGGTCAGTCCTTCCAGTGCGTAATACTCGCACTGCATCGGAATCAGCACCGACTGCGCGGCGGCAAAGGCATTCACGGTCAGCAGGTTCAGTGTCGGCGGGCAATCCATCAGGATGAAATCATAGTCGTCGGCCACCTGCGCCAGCGCGGCCTTCAGCCGCAAGTCGCGCTGCTCCAGGTTCACCAGGTCGATCTCGGCCCCGGCCAGTTCGCGATTGGCCGGGATGACGTCGAAATGACCGGATTCGGAGCGCATGCGCGCGTCGCGCACCGTCACCTGATTCAACAGGATCTGATAGACCGTCGGCAACGCCGTGCGCTTCTCGATCCCCGCCCCCATCGTCGCGTTGCCTTGTGGATCAAGGTCGGCCAGCAGCACGCGCTGCCCGAGTTCAGCGAGGCTCGCAGCCAGATTGACCGCCGTCGTCGTCTTGCCGACGCCGCCCTTCTGATTGGCAATTGCCAGGATTCGGCTCATTCAACAGGCTCCAGAACAATCAAATGGCGGGCCGCAACCAGCCCTGGAACACGCAGCGCATGGTTAGCGCTCACTTTCACCCCGTCCGGTAAAGAGGCTATTTCTTCGTGCGGCATCAGGCCCTTCATCGCCAGCCATTTGCCGCCCGGTCCGAGCAGGTGGCGCGTCAGCGTGACGAATTCCCCGAGATCGGAAAACGCCCGGGAGGTGATGAGGTCGAATCCCGTTTGGGGTCGATAATCCTCCACCCGATTCGTCACCACGCTCAGATGATCGAGGCCAAGCTCCATTTTGGCCTGCACCAGGAAGGCCGTCTTTTTGGCGATGCTGTCGATCAGCGTCACCTGCAAATCGGGCCGTGCGATCGCCAAGGGGATTCCAGGGAGCCCGCCGCCACTGCCGACGTCAATCGCCGTGGGCGGGCGCCGCCCGGCATTCGCCCCCTCCCCCTCTGAGGGAGGGTTGGGGTGAGGGTGCGCAGCGAGAAGCGTATCGAAAATCGGCAGCGCCGCCAGCGAATCGAGCAGATGATGGCTGACCATGCGCCCGGCGTCGCGCACCGCGGTCAGGTTGTAGACGCGGTTCCACTTGTCCAGCAGCGCAAGATACGCCAGCAGCTTCGTCTCGGCATCCGCGGGCAATGCCAGCCCGAGAGCGGCGATTCCCGCCGCAAGTTGCGCCTGAGGAGTCATGCGCTTTTCTTCTGCTCGTCAGGCTTGAAACCGCGTTTGGCATGCACCAGCAGCACCGAGATCGCCGCCGGGGTGATGCCCTGCAAGCGGGACGCCTGACCCAGTGTCTCGGGGCGCGCCTTCTGCAGGCGCTGGCGCACCTCCATCGACAGCCCGGTCAGCTGGCTGTAGTCGAGATCGTCCGGCAAGCGCAGGCCTTCCTGTTCACGCTGTCGCTCGACTTCGTCGTTCTGACGGTCGATGTAACCCTGGTATTTGGCGGCGATTTCGACCTGCTCGGCCACCCGCGGGTCCGCCTCGCCGGCGCCGCCGCCAGGCAACGCCAGAATCTGCGCATAATCCAGATTAGGCCGGCGCAGCAGTTCGAACAGGCTGTATTCATGGTCGATCGGCTGGCCGATCAGCCGGGTGGCGGCCTCGGCGGGCAAAATGGACGGATTGACCCAGATGGACCTGAGTCGCTCGGTTTCACGTGAAACGGCGTCGCGCTTGCGGTTGAAGGCGTCCCAGCGCAGGTCGTCGACCACGCCCAGCGTGCGCCCGGTTTCGGTCAACCGCATGTCGGCGTTGTCCTCGCGCAGCCGCAGGCGGTATTCGGCGCGGCTGGTGAACATGCGATAAGGTTCCGACACGCCGCGCGTGATGAGGTCGTCGACCAGCACGCCGAGATAGGCCTCGTGCCGGCCCGGGCTCCAGGCGTCACGCCCCTGCACCTGCAGGCCGGCGTTGATACCAGCCAAAAGACCTTGCGCAGCGGCTTCCTCGTAGCCAGTCGTGCCGTTGATCTGCCCGGCGAAAAACAGCCCGGCGATCGACCTGGTTTCGAGCGACGCCTTGAGGTTGCGCGGATCGTAATAGTCGTATTCGATCGCGTAGCCGGGACGCAGGATGTGCGCGCTCTCCAGTCCCGGGATCGAGCGCACGATCGCAAGCTGAACATCGAACGGCAGCGAGGTCGAGATGCCATTGGGGTAGATCTCGTGGGTGGTCAGCCCTTCGGGTTCGAGGAAGATCTGGTGGCTCGCCTTGTCGGCAAAGCGGGTGATCTTGTCCTCGATCGACGGGCAGTAACGCGGCCCCACCCCTTCGATGACACCGGTGTACATGGGTGAACGGTCGAGGCCGCCGCGGATGATTGCGTGGGTTTCCGCCGTGGTGTGGGTGATCCAGCACGACCGCTGTTCGGGGTGCATCGAAGCGTCGCCCATGAAGGAAAACACCGGCGCCGGATCGTCGCCGGGCTGAATCTGGGTCTGGCCGTAATCGATCGTGCGGCCGTCGATGCGCGGTGGCGTGCCGGTTTTCAGCCGTCCCACTGGCAGCTTCAGTTCACGCAGGCGCGCCGCGAGCGTCACCGCCGGCGGATCGCCCATGCGGCCCGCCTGAAAATTCTCCAACCCGACATGGACCAGACCGGCCAGAAAGGTGCCGGCAGTCAGCACCACCGCGCGGCCGCTAAATACGATGCCCAACTGGGTCTTCACGCCGGCGACGCGATCGCCGTCGAGCAGCAGGTCGTCGACCGCCTGCTGGAACAGCGTGAGATTGGGCTGGTTTTCCAGGCGCAGACGGATCGCCGCCTTGTACAGCGCGCGGTCGGCCTGGGCACGGGTCGCGCGCACCGCCGGCCCCTTGGACGAATTGAGGGTGCGGAACTGGATCCCCGCCGCGTCGGTGGCCAGTGCCATCGCGCCGCCGAGCGCGTCGACTTCCTTGACCAGATGCCCCTTGCCGATGCCGCCGATCGACGGGTTGCACGACATCGCGCCGAGCGTTTCGATGTTGTGCGTCAGCAGCAGTGTCTTCACGCCCATGCGCGCGGCGGCCAGCGCGGCCTCGGTGCCGGCATGGCCGCCGCCGATGACGATGACATCGAAGGATTCGGGGAATTTCATGGCCGCCATTCTACCCGTTGCCGCGCCTGGTTTCACGTGAAACACGCGCGACGGCCGCCGGGCGCGCTCAACCGGCGGTCCTGGCTTCCAGGTCTTCCCAGCGGGACAACGCGTCGATCAGCTCGGCCTCGATCGTCTCCACGCGCGCGCGTAGCGTCGCCGCGTCCTGCGGGTTCGATTGATACAACGCCGGGTCCGCCAGCTGCTCGGCGATCCGTGTCTGCTCCGCCTCCAGCGTCTCGATCTGCCCTGGCAGCGCTTCGAGCTCTCGCGCCTCCTTGTAGCTGAGTCGGGCCCTGGGCGCCGGCTTCGCCGCCTCCGGCTGGGCCGCGGCCTTGAGGCTTGCCGCCCGCACCGGCTCGGGCACGCGTTGCTGTTGTTTCCATGCCTGCCAGTCAGCATAACCGCCGACGATTTCGGTCAGCCGGCCCTCGCCCTCGAATACGATCGACTGGGTGACGACGTTGTCGAGGAAGGCACGGTCGTGCGAGACGATGATCACCGTGCCGCTGTAGTCCTGCAGCAGTTGCTCCAATAACTCCAGGGTATCGATGTCGAGGTCGTTGGTCGGCTCGTCGAGCACCAGCAGGTTGGCCGGGCGCGCGAACAGCCGCGCCAGCAGCAGCCGGTTACGCTCGCCGCCGGACAGCGCGGAGACCTTGGCGCGCGCCCGTTCGGCGGGGAACAGGAAATCTTCCAGGTAGCTGATGACGTGCTTTTTATGCCCGCCGATCTCCACGTAATCGGAACCGGGCGCAATCGTGTCGATCAGCGTCGCCTCGTCGTCGAGCTGGTTGCGGAACTGGTCGAAATAGGCCACTTCGAGCTTGGTGCCCTGCTTGATCCAGCCGGATTGCGGCTTCAGTTCGCCGAGGATGAGACGGATCAGCGTGGTCTTGCCGGCGCCATTGGGGCCGAGCAGGCCGAGCTTGTCGCCGCGCAGGATGGTGGCGGAAAAGTCGCGGATGAGGGCGCGGCTGTCGTAGCCGTAGCCGACGTGGTCGAGCTCGGCCACCACCTTGCCGGAACGATCGCCGCTGTCGAGCTGGAACCCCACCTGGCCGGCGTGGGCGATGCGCGCCTCGCGGGTACGGCGCAGCGCCTCCAACCGTCTGACCCGGCCTTCGTTGCGGGTGCGGCGCGCCTCGACGCCCTTGCGGATCCAGGCTTCCTCCTGCTTCCAGAACTTGTCGAATTTGCGGTGGTGCACCGCCTCCACTTCAAGCTGCTCGGCCTTCCTGGTCTGATAAGCGCTGAAATTACCCTGGTATTCGCGCAAAGATCCGCGATCGAGCTCGACGATCCGGTTGGCGACGTTGTCGAGGAAACGCCGGTCGTGGGTGATGAAAAGCAGCGCGCCGCGATAGTCGTTGAGCAGGCTTTCCAGCCACTCGATGGCCGCAAAATCCAGATGGTTGGTGGGCTCGTCGAGCAGCAGCAGCTCGGGCTCGGTCACCAGCGCGCGCGCCAGCGCCACGCGTTTTTTCAGCCCGCCGGACAGCGTCTCCACCGCTGCCTCGGCGTCCAGGCTCAGGCGCTGCAGGGTTTCTTCCACCCGGCTGTTGAGCCGCCAGGCATCGGCCACCTCCAGCTCGTGCGACAAGCGCTCGAAGTCGGCATACACCGTCTCGTCGCCCTCCGCCATCGCATGCGCCACGGCATGATATTCGGCCAGCAGCGACTGTGCCGCGCCGACGCCTTCCGCCACCGCCTCGAACACGCTGTGGCCGGGCTGGAAAGCCGGCTCCTGCGGCACGTAGGCCAGCTTCAGGCCCGACGCGCGCCAGACCTCGCCGGCATCCGCCAGGCTCTCGCCGGCGATGATTTTCAGCAGGCTCGACTTGCCGGTGCCGTTGCGGCCGATCAGGCCGATGCGTTCGCCCGCCTCGATCACCAGCGAAGCGCCGTCGAGCAGCGGCCAGTGGCCGTAGGCCAGTTCGAGTCGGTCAAGCGTAAGGAGTGGCATGGCAAGCGCGTGATGAAACACCGAGCGCGGAATTATCCGCGATTGAGCGCCGCGTGGACGGCGCGTGCGATATTTAATGCATCGGGCGTATCGCTGTGCAGGCACAGCGTTTCTGCCCGGACCCGAAGGGGCATGCCGTCCAGGGTCATCACCGGTTCTCCCCGGGCCAGCGCAAGCGCCTGCTGCGCCGCCCCCGCCGGATCGGCCAGCAGCGCACCCGGGGTTTCACGTGAAACAAGCTGCCCATTGGACTGGTAACGGCGATCCGCGAACGCCTCATTCAACACCTGCAATCCCGCGGCCTGGCCTGCGGCGATCAGCCGCGATCCGGCCAGCCCGACCAGTATCAGGCGGGAATCGAATGCCGCAACCGCCCGCACAATCGCTTCCGCCACCTCAAGATCGCATGCCGCCCTGTTGTACAGCGCGCCATGCGGCTTCACGTGCGCCAGCCGTACGCCCAGCCGCGCGGCCAGGGCGGCCAGCGTTTCCGTCTGTTGCGTCACCCAGCGCTCGATCTCGTCAGCGGTGGCCGCCAGTGCCCGGCGGCCAAATCCGGTCCGGTCCGGATATCCGGGGTGGGCGCCCACGGCCACGCCATGTTCCGTTGCCTGCCGCAGTGCCGTCATCATGCTGACGGCGTCGCCCGTATGTCCGCCGCAGGCGATCGACGCGCACGACAGATACGGCAGCAATTCACCGTCGTCGTCGCCTTCGCCAATATCCGCATTCAACTCGATCATGCCAGTTCCCTGATCTCCCACGATTTCGCCGCCAGTGCGCGCGCGGCCTCGATCTCAATCGTCACAAAGCGGATCGTATCGTTCGGCCTCAACTGGGCAAGTCGCGGCATATCCGCCGTGATCACCCCGGCAATCACCGGATAGCCGCCCGTCACCGGGCCATCCCATCCCAGGATGATCGGCAGGCCGTCGGGGGGAACCTGAATGCTGCCCGGCAGGACCCCTTGCGACAACAACCCCGTTTCATGGTGCGTGACCGGCGCACCGCTCAAGCGCAGACCTCGCCGATCCGACGCCAAACCCACTCGATACGCGCTGCCGAAAAAGGCTTTCAGTCCGTCATCGTCGAACTGGCGTATTTGCGGCCCCGCCACCACTCGCAAGTCATTGCCCGTCTCGGCGGGAGGCGTGGCACGCAACAGGTGGGTCTCTTTGGCCGCGCCCCCACAACGCAGGAGATCGCCGGTCTGCAACGCGCGTCCCGCATACCCGCCCATTCCTGACGGCAGAAACGTACTGCGGCTCCCCATCACCCGGGGAACCGTTAACCCGCCGCGCACCGCCAGCCAGCCGCGGCAACCCGCCACGGCATGCTCCAGCGCCAGAATCTCGCCCGCCGCGAGCATCAGCGTCTCATTCCATGCCACGGTCGCGCCGCTGCTGCGCCGGGCGGCAAAACACGCGCCAGTGAGCGCCACCACGCCGCCCTGCGGAAACCGCAGGCGCGGTCCCGCCAGCGTGATTTCCAGTCCCGCCGCGCCCTCGTCGTTGCCCACCAAACGATTGGCGGCCGCCAGCGCCTGTCGATCGGCCGCCCCGCCGGCCGGGACGCCCAGCGCCCCCCGGCCCGGCCGGCCGAAATCCATGACCATGTCGCACAGTCCCGCGCGCAGGATCTCGATCATGCCGGAACGAAGCGCACCCGGTCACCCGGCATCAATAACGCCGGTGCTTCGCGTAACGGGTCGAACAATACCGCGGTCGTCCGCCCGATGATGTGCCAGCCGCCCGGACCGTCGTCCGGGTAAATTCCGGTGTAGGCTTCGCCGATCGCCACACTGCCGGACGCGACGCGCTGGCGCGGCGAAGCCCGGCGCGGGGTGTGCAAAGCCGTCGGCAATCCCCGCAGATACGGAAACCCTGGCTGAAAGCCCAGAAATGCCACCGAATATTCCGCTGCCGAGTGGCAGTCAATGTATTCCGCCACGCTCATGCGCGCGCGTTTGGCGAGCGCGGGCAAATCCGGTCCCGCCCGCCCGCCATAGTCCACCACGAGGTCGTGCAATGTCCCCCTCGCCCCGCCCATCTCTTTTTCGAGTGGCTCGCTCAGCGCCGCACTGACTCTCGGCGATACCGGGGCAGCCCGCCGCAAAATCAGCAAAATGCTGTTATCTGTCGGGATAATGTCCTCAATATCCGGTAACTTCTTTTTGAGCAAATGCTCGTAGCGCGCCAGTGTCGCGGCGCCCGTTGCCACCTGCAAGCCGCGCTCGCCGATCCAGTGCCAGGAGGCCGGGGCCGGAAGTTGACCAGTTGTCCGCTTTCCCATAGTGTGAAACCTCTTTTCGGAGTTTCGCATGATGCGACGGTTCGCAGGGTCCACTGATAGCCGCCCGTGTCATGGCAAGCCGGTGCGCGCCGGCCCGATACAGGGCATCTCCGGCCACCATGCCGCGGGCACACCCTTCATCGCGCTGCCCATGAAGATTGGGCAAATTTCACGACTGGCTGCTCATTCCCCGCACCTGAAAGCCCTCCACCTGCATCGTCCCGATGGAAATCTATCAACGCATTTTTGAAGACACGCCCGACGCCCTGCTCGTCGTCGATCAGGCGGGACGGATCGTTCTGGCCAACATTCAGGCCGAAACCCTGTTCGGCCACGCGCGCAGCCAACTGATCGGCCACCCTGTCGAAATGCTGATCCCGACCCGATTTTCCCAGCACAGTGATCATCGTGCCCGTTATATGACCGAAGCGCACAGCCGGTCAATGGGTGGCACGACCGAACTTTTTGCCTTGCGAAAAGACGGAAGCGAGTTTCCGGTCGACATCATGTTGAGCCCCATGACCCTCCAGGGCCAACATTTCGTTCTGTGTGTCGTGCGCGACATCACGGAACGCAAGGCCGCGCAGGACGCCCTTGCCCAGCAAACCATGGAGCTTCGGCGGCTGCATGCAGAACTGGAGCTGCTCGCCAACCATGATGGTCTGACCGGCCTGTACAACTGGCGCGCATTTTACGAGTATGCCGGACAGATGCTCAAAACGGCCCACCGTCGGCAGGAAAGCGCGACGCTGTTGATGCTCGATCTGGATCATTTCAAACAGATCAATGACCGCTTCGGCCATGCCGAAGGCGATCGCGTGCTGCAGGCTGTCGCGGCCACCCTCAAGGCCACGGCCCGGGAAAACGACATTGTGGCGCGGCATGGCGGCGAAGAGTTTGTCGTGGCCGCACTCGGGCTGAATGAAGCGGAAAGCCAGATAGCGGCCGAACGCTTGCGCGCAGCCGTGGCCGCCATTGAAAACATGAAGACCCCGGTCACCACCAGCATCGGGATCGCGACGCTCGCCCCGCAAGCAGGGAAACACGAGACGGCACGTGTCCTGGCCGAACTGCTCGATCAGGCCGATCAGGCGCTATATGCCGCCAAGCACCATGGCAGAAACCAGGTCTGCCATTTCAATCGTATCGTCAACCTGGCATCGCCCGCCGCCTGAAAATGAGCCGTCCCCTGTCGCGCCCCCATCACTGACCATCCCGCCTCGATCGGCCCGCCGCCCCCAAAAGCGTGCGCGTGGCCTCCCGCTTGCCGGCAATCCGTGCCTCAACCTTTGAACCGGCCTCGCACGCCGACGCGATTGGCGCCGCCACGGTGGTCATTGCCCCGCGGCTGGGCCGTCCGCGCGCCGGGCGCACGGTTGCCATAGCTGCGCGTGGCCGCGGCAGCAGCTTTGGCCTTTGCCTCGCGCTCGCGCTTTTCCCAATATTCAACGCTGTTGCCGTTGACTTCACCATTTGGCTCGCGCGGAACATCGATGCCGCGAAATCGTTCGGTGCGCGGCGGGCGGTCGCCCGTCATGCGGGGCACGTCGGACGGGCCATGCATGGCGGCCTGTTCGAAGCGGTTGCCCCGCGGCGCATCACTGCGGGCAGGACGCTGGCCGCCCCGCGCGTCGGCACGGTAACCACGATCACGGTTGTCCCGGCTGTCGCCGCGCGGCGGGCGATCGCCATAGCTGCGCGGTTCGTTGCGATCGCCGAAACTGCGCTTCTGCTCGCCGGGGCGCTTCTCGCCAAAGCTGCGCGGACCATTGTTGCCGCGCGGACGGCCCGACGACGGGCGCCCGGAAGCCGGCCGCTGGGTCGGCTCCAGTCCCGGCAGGGTATGCACCTCGATGCGGTTGCCGGTGTAGCGCTCGATGTTCTTCACCAGTCCGCCTTCGCGCATGCCGGCGAAGCTCACCGCGATGCCGGTGCGGCCGGCGCGGCCGGTGCGGCCGATGCGGTGGACATAATCCTCGGCCTGGCGCGGCAGGTCGAAGTTGATGACATGGCTGATGCTCGCCACATCGATGCCGCGCGCGGCGACGTCGGTCGCCACCAGCACCCTGGTGCGGCCTTCGCGCAGGCGCTGCAGCGCACGGTTGCGCTGGCCCTGCTGCATGTCGCCGTGCAGCGCGTCGGACGCAAAGCCGCTGTCGGCCAGGAGGTCGGAGATTTCCTCGGTGCTGCGTTTGGTCGAGGCGAACACGATCGCCTGCACCATGTCAACGTCGCGCAGCAGCGCGTCGAGCAGGCGGTTCTTGTGATCCATGTTGTCGGCAAACAGCAGGCGCTGCTCGATCTTGGCCTCCTTGTGCGGCACCGCTTCGATCTCGATGCGCTGCGCGTCGCGGGTCAGTTCGCGCGCCAGGTTGCCGACCACGCCGTCGAGCGTGGCCGAGAACAGCAGCGTCTGGCGTTCGGCCGGGCAGCGCGCGGCGATGGCCTTGATGTCGTCGACAAAGCCCATGTCGAGCATGCGGTCGGCCTCGTCCAGCACCAGTACTTCCAGGCGCGAGAAGTCGATCTTGCCGCGCTCCAGGTGGTCGATCAGGCGGCCGGGCGTCGCCACCACCACGTCCACCGGCTGCGACAGGCGCTTCAGCTGCAGGCCGTAGGGCGCGCCGCCGACCAGGCAGGCGGTGCGGAAGCGGCGCAGCTCCTTGCCATAGGTCATGGCGGATTTCTCGACCTGCAGCGCGAGTTCGCGCGTCGGAGTCAGCACCAGCACGCGCGGACCCATGCTCTTGACCGCCGGCTCGGCCTGCAGACGCTGGATCGACGGCAGCAGAAACGCCGCCGTCTTGCCGCTGCCGGTATTCGACGACACCAGCAGATCGCGCCCGGTCAGCGCCGCGGGAATCGCCTGCGTTTGGACCGGGGTGGCGTTTTCGTAGCCCGCAGCCTGCACGGATTTAAGGATGAGGGGGTCAAGCCCCAGTTCGGAAAAGCTCATGGCAAACCTTTTTCAGTGCGCGCGAGCGCGCAAGTCAGACCTGCGTCCGGCATCCGCCAGACAGGCCACAAAATACGAACCGGAAACAACGGTGTCCGGAGAATTGATCCTCGAACGCCCGGAACGGGTCGCGTCGATCACATCGGCGCCAACCACAAGACTTGTCACGGCCGGTGCAAACCGACAGGCCGTACAAAAGAGAGGTCGAAGACGATGGGGCTGTGTGAACAGTCCCGAGGCACGGCGGTAACAACCTGACCTGCCCACTGCTGCATGCACAACTGGACGAAGCATATCAGAAGACGCTGATTTGCCATACTGTAATTTTGCTTCGCGCGGGAATAGCGCTTGCGGTAACGCCTTCCACGGTCGATCCGTCGTCGTCCGGAGCCCCCCAATCCGGGCAAGTCCGCGGTACACTTTGACGGAGGTTCGGGCCGGGATCGACGCCGCCTTCCTGGCGAAGGATAATCCATGGCAGGGTGCGGCGATCTTCGGAGACAGACATGACGGAAATACAGGCAGGATTCGACTGGAGCGATCGATATTTACTGGGCTATGCGCCGATGGACGACACCCATCGCGAGTTCGTGACCCTGGTTGACGCGCTGCTCAAGGTGCCGGACGCCGAACTCGAGCAGGCGCTGACGGCATTCGCCGAACACGCCGTGGCGCATTTCGATCAGGAGGACCGCTGGATGAGGGGCAGCGACTTCCCCGCGACCGACTGCCATGTTGATGAGCACGCCAGGGTGCTGGTCTCGGTACGCGAGGTCCAGCAGGAGCTCGCCAAAGGTCATGTCGATATCGTCCGCAAGCTGGCGCAGGCCTTGATGAACTGGTTCCCCGGTCATGCCGACTACCTGGACTCGGCGCTCGCCGCCTGGATGGTCAAGCGCTCGCACGGCGGCAAGCCAGTGGTGTTCCGGCGCGACTCGGCCAAGGCCTGACGTCGCGCGCTTGCTTTTCTGGAATTACCTTGTAGCATCAAAACGGCCATTCTAATTTTTGATGCAGATCCGTGAAAAGTACAAATGCGGCGCGGCGCGCCGATGATCCCCGCCAGCTGGTTCTGGATACGGTACTCGCGCTGTTCAGCGAGCGCGGTTACTTCGCCACCTCGGTACAGGACATCAGCCGCGAGTCGGGCGTGAGTGTCGGTTCCCTCTACCATCACTTCGGCGACAAGGAGGGCATTGCCCGTGCCCTGTACCAGACGCTGTCCGACCGGATGAGCGGCAGGATTTCATGGATACGCGCCCACCGAAAAACGGCGCACGACCAGTGCCGTGATGTCGTCAGGACCCTGTTCGACATGACAGAATCCGAGCCGCTGGTGGTGGACTTCATGCTCTATGCCAAGCACAAGGATTTCCTGCCGGAAGAAAAATCGATCTGCTCGTCAAAACCTTTCGAACTGATGCGTGCGATGGTGGCGGCAGGCATGGCATCGGGCGAGATTCGGCCGATGGATCTGATGGTTGCATCCAGCAGTCTGTGCGGCGGGCCGATCCGGATGATCGTGGCTCGCCTCGACGGTATCCTGCAAGCGCCGCTGCCCCACTACCTTGACGAAGTGTGGGACTGCGCCTGGAGGTCAGTCGCCGCCCGGTAGCAGCAGGCGGTTTTTTTTGAAGCGATTAGAACGATCGCTCATTCTAGGAGTGCATGATGAAAACTCTGGCAATCGTGGTAACCAATGACGCCTTCGACAAGATCCTCACACCCCTTGGAATCGCCTATCTGATGGCGGCCGAGGACGTTCAGGTTGACATGCTGTTCGTCAACTGGGCCGTTACGGCGCTGAAGACGGGGGGCGCCTCCAATCTGCATATCGACGGGCGGCATGCCGTGGACGAGGAAAAAATGCGTGCCGGTATGGCCAAGGCGGGACTGCCGACCGACATGTACGAACTGATCAAGGCGCTGAAGGGCACCGGTTGCGTGAATATGTACGCCTGCAGCATGGCCGCCGCGATCTTCGGCGTCGACGAAACCAATCTCATCCCCGAGGCGGAAGGCATCGTGGGTTTGGCCTGGTTCCTTAACGAGAAGGCCGACAAGGCCGATCATTACCAATATTTCTGAGGAGCTGGATCATGGATACTCCGCAAGCCACCGTCACGCTGGATACGTCGGGCAAATGCTGCCCCATGCCGATGGTCGAAACGAACAAGGCGATCAAGGCCCTGGCGGTCGGCGACGTACTCGAGATCATCGCCACCGATGTCGCAACCCTCAAGGACATTCCGTCGTGGTGCGAACGCACCGGACAGACCCTGTTATCCTCGTCCGAACACGACCAGACGCTGAAATTCTATGTGCGCAAAAATCGCTGACACCGGCGAACTGTGCGACGGCTGTGTGTACTACCCGCCGAACCTGCCGCGCCACGCCTACGCCCAGGAGGATTGGGACATGCTGCAGGCGCGGCAGTGTTCGTTCGAGCACACGCCGGGCGCAGCCGAGTGCCTGGTAACACGCAAGACCAGTTGTAGCCTGCTTGATCTGGGTTCGTTGCCTGGCCGCACATGACAGGGGCCCCCGGACGGGGGCCCTGCCAGCGGTCTGCCGCCGACCGCACAGCGTCGGCGGCAGCCGCGGCGTTTTCCATTGGGCCGCTGGACTTAGGCGAACGATGCGGGAGGGGGGGAACTGGAATATTGAAAGTGAATGCGGAAAATATTTCGAACTCCTTTCGCCCTTGGGTTTTGTGGAAGGCAGCGGAAGGCTTGTTATTTTCCGATGCAGAACGTACTGAAAATTTCTCCCAGCAAGTCATCCGCCGTAAATTCGCCGGTGATCTCCGACAAGGCCGACTGTGCCAGACGCAGTTCCTCGGCAAACAATTCCAGCTGACCGGTTGATTCACGCGCCATCGCAAGGTGGCCTGCCGCACGATCCAAGGCATCCAGATGGCGCGCACGCGCCATGAACGCCCCTTCACCGGCCGCCTGCCAGCCGGCTGCGACAAGCAGCTTCTCGCGCAGGAGGTCGACCCCGGCGCCGGTTCTGGCGGACAGCCAGACGTCTCCCTCCTCGGCACGGGGCGCTTCGCCTGTGACATCGATCTTGTTATGGATGGTCAGTCGCGGCCCGTCGGGCAGGCGCGCCAGAATCGCCGTTTCGCGCTCGCCCAGGCCGTGAGCGGCATCCACCAGCAGCAACGCCATGTCGGCCTTGCCTATCGCCGCCCAGGTGCGGGCAATGCCAAGTTTCTCCACCGGGTCCCCGGTTTCCCTCAGGCCGGCCGTATCGACGATATGCAGCGGCACACCCCTGATCTGGATCGCCTCGCGCACCGTATCGCGCGTCGTGCCGGCGACCTCGGTAACGATCGCCGCGTCGTATCCGGCAAGCTGATTCAGCAGGCTTGACTTGCCCACGTTCGGCTGGCCAATCAGCACAACCGTCAGCCCTTCACGCAGCAATGCGCCCTGCTTCGCCTGCGAACGCACCGCGGCGACACGGGTGCTGATCGTATCAAGACGGCCGAAGGCATCGGCCTGTTCGAGAAAATCGACGTCTTCTTCGGGAAAGTCGAGCGTGGCCTCGACCAGCATGCGCAGGCGCGTCAGTGCTTCGACCAGTTCCGCGATCCGTACCGAGAATGCGCCCCCCAGCGAACGTACCGCCGAGCGCGCCGCCTCCGCCGAGGCGGCGTCGATCAGATCGGCCACCGCCTCGGCTTGGGCCAGATCGAGCTTGCCGTTCAGAAAAGCGCGACGGGCGAATTCGCCCGGCTCGGCCAGCCGCGCACCGAGTTCCAGGCAGCGTTGCAGGATCAGGTCAAGCACTACCGGCCCGCCATGGCCCTGCAGTTCCAGAACGTGCTCGCCGGTGAATGAATGGGGGGCGACGAAATGCAGGGCGATCCCTTCGTCGATGGCCTCGCCATCGCGATCGAAAAAGCGGCAGAACGTCGCATGGCGCGGTGCAGGCACGCGTCCGAGCATGGCCTGTGCAAGCGGGGCGATGTCCGCCCCCGATATCCGCACCACCCCCACGCCCCCGCGTCCGGGCGCGGTGGCGATGGCTGCGATCAGGTCAGGCTTTGCCGGCGGCAGGCTTGTCACCGTCCTGAACCTGCTTGTTGATCACCCACTGCTGGGCGATGGACAGGATGTTGCTGACGATCCAGTACAGCACGAGACCCGCCGGAAAAAAGACGAACATCACGGTAAACGCCACCGGCATGACCATCATGATCTTGGCCTGCATCGGGTCCATCGGCTGCGGGTTGAGCTTGACCTGCAGGATCGAGGTGATGCCCATGATGATCGGCAGGATGAAGAACGGATCGGGCGCGGTCAGGTCATGGATCCAGCCCAGCCACGGTGCGCCGCGCATTTCCACCGCGGCCAGCAACACCCAGTACAGTGCGATGAACACTGGAATCTGGACCAGGATCGGGAAGCAGCCGCCGAGCGGGTTGATTTTCTCGGTCTTGTACATGTCCGCCATCGCCTGATGCAGCTTGGCGCGGTCGTCGCCGTAGGTTTCCTTCAATTGCTGCAGGCGCGGCGTGAGTTTTTTCATCTTGGCCATCGACTTGTAGCCCGCCGCCGACAGCGGAAACAACGCCAGCTTGAGCAGAACGGTCAGGATGATGATGGCCCAGCCCCAGTTGCCGACGAAGTGCTCGATTTTTGCCAGCGACCAGTAGATGGGGAAAGCCAGCGGCGTCAGCCAGCCATAATCCCGCGCGAGATCCAGGCCGGGCGCGGCGGCTTCCAGAAATTTCTGCGTCTGCGGTCCGGCATACAAGGGCACGGTAAAGACTTTCTGCTGGCCCGGTGCCAGCGTGCCTTCGGCCAGAATGACGCCCGCTGAATACAGATCATGCCCCAATGAACGGGCGTAATATTCGCGTTTGACGCTGCCTTCGGGTAACCAGGCTGCCACGAAGTGATGCTGCACCAGACCCACCCATCCGTTGTCGGCTGTTTTTTCAAATTCGGCCTTGCCTTCCCCGATCTGTTTGAACGTGACTTTCTGGAATTTCTTGGCATCGGTATAGAACGCCGGGCCGGTAAAGGTATGCAGGAAGAAAGACGAGCCACGCGGCGCGCCGGAATGCCGGGTGAGCTGATAATACGGCGTCAGGTCGACCGGCTGCGTGCCATGGTTGATCACCCGTGTCCTGACTGAGATCTCATAACTGTTGCGCTTGAAAATATACGTCTTTTCGACGCGAACGCCTGTTGCAGGGTCGTTCCAGACCAAAGGAACTTCCACTTGCGAGGCGCCGCGGGTCAGACGGTAGGTCCCCGGATTGAGCTGGAAAACACTGCGGTGCGTCGGCATGTCCTTGCCGAGCAGTCCGCTCTGTGCCAGATAGGGTTCGGTCGGGTTGTCTTCAAACAGCGTGAAAACCTGATTGCGTGCCTGCGTTTCGCGATAGGACAACAACTGAAGCTGGCGAAGATCGCCGCCATTCGCGTCGATCGTGGCACGCAACACATCGGTTTCCACGATCGCTCGGGCGCCCTTCACCAATCCGGCCTGCGCCGGCGCCGCTGGCGGCGCGTTCAACCCCTGATCCGGAACAGGCGGCGTATTGGCGGCCGCGCCCGGGGCATTCATCGCCGTGGCCGGCGGCGGCGGGGGCGCATGCTTCTCCTGCCAGGCTTCCCACAACAAAAGAAGCGAGAAGGAAAAGACGATAAAAAGAATCAGCCGCTGGTTATCCATGGAACGGTGCACTATGAGTTGGGGTGAGGCGCCGGGCTGGCGCTCGGAGCTTCGCCTGCCGCCAGGGCGGGCCATTTTTCCATGGCCCGATGACCCGCACGCGCGAAGGTACGCAATAAATCCCGCACCTCGTCGCCCGGAGCCGGCCTGGCAATGAGACGAACGACAAAATCGCACGCGGGCAGTTCCGGCATCGCCTGACGAAAATTTTCACGTACGCAGCGTTTGACGCGGTTGCGATCCACCGCACGCGCAAGCAGCCGCTTGCCGATGACCATGCCCAATCGGGGATATCCCACCTGATTGGGCCGCGCCATCACCATCAGATAATCTGTGCGCGCACGTTGGTTGGCAGCAAATACCCGATCGAAATCAGCCTTGTCGACCAGACGGGCATTGCGGAAACGTACGCCCGCTGGATGGAGAGGTGCGTTGATCAGACGGCCAGACGCGCGCGGCCCTTGGCGCGACGCGCATTGATCACGGCCCGGCCAGCCTTGGTTTTCATGCGGGCGCGGAAACCGTGGGTACGCTTGCGGCGGACGGTGGAAGGCTGGTAAGTACGTTTCATGGCATATCCTTATCTAACAGGCACGGGCCGGCCCATACAAGGCAGACGAGCCGAACACAAAAAAATCTGTTGAAAAAACCGCGTATTAGACCTGTCCAATCGGGAGCGTGTCAAGTTCAGCGGAAGGCATGGCCCCTGTCCGGCGCGTCATGCCTGTGGATAACCTCATGGAAGAGGAGTAAGATTCCCGTTTGAATCCCATGCCGCTTCATGCCACTCAACCCTTGATTATGGATTCTTTCTGGGACCTTTGCCAAGAGCGCTTTCGCGCCAACCTGACCCAGCAGCAGTTCAGCACATGGATCAAGCCCCTGGTGTTTGAAGATGCTGACGGCGACATGCGCATTCTGGCGCCCAATCATTTCGTGATGGACTGGGTGCGCGAGAAATTCGCCGAACACATCGACGGCTGGGCGCAGGAATTTTATGCGCGCCCCATCTCGATTACCTATGCCCTGGGCAAAAAAACCAGCGCCCCGCGTGCGCACGCCGCGCCGTCCGTCACCGCTTCGATCCCGTCGCCGGCCAATGTCGCGGTTCCCGCCCAGATGGGGATGCGCATCAATCCTGGCTTCACCTTCGACAACTTCGTCTCCGGCCGCGCCAACCAGCTGGCACGCGCGGCCGCATTGCAGATCGCCGACAATCCAGGCATGGCCTACAATCCGCTGTTCGTCTATGGCGGCGTGGGGCTGGGCAAGACCCATCTGCTGCAGGCCATCGGCAACACCGTGCGCCTGGCCAACCCGGATGCGCGTATCAGCTACATTCACGCCAACGATTACGTGGACGATGTGGTCAAGGCCTACCTCAACAAACAGTTCGACGACCTCAAACGGCGCTATATGTCGCTCGACCTGCTGCTGATCGACGACATCCAGTTTCTCGCCAAGAAGGACCGTACCCAGGAAGAATTTTTCTACGTTTTCAACTCCCTGATCGAAAACAAGAAACAGATCGTCATCACCTGTGATACCTTTCCCAAGGAAATCAGCGGCCTGGACGATCGCCTGAAATCCCGCTTCGCCTGGGGTTTGACGGTAGCCGTCGAGCCGCCCGAGCTGGAAATGCGGGTCGCGATCCTGCTGGCCAAGGCCCAGGCGGAAAGCGTCAAACTCGACGAGAACGTCGCCTTCTTCATTGCCAAGCAGGTGCGTTCCAATGTCCGGGAACTGGAAGGCGCGCTGAAACGGGTGATCGCTTTTTCGCGCTTTCATGAAAAACCCATCACCCTGGAACTGGTGAAAGAAGCGCTGCGCGATCTCATCGCCTCGACTTCGCGCATCGTCTCGATCGAGAACATCCAGAAAACCGTCGCCGATTTCTACAAGATCAAGGTCGCCGACATGTTCTCCAAGAAACGCACCCGCAATCTGGCGCGCCCCCGTCAGATTGCCATGGCGCTGGCCAAGGAACTCACCAACCAGAGCCTGCCGGAAATCGGCGAATCCTTCGGCGGGCGCGACCACACCACGGTGATCCATGCCTGCCGCAAGGTGGCCGAACTGCGCGAGACCGAAGCCGATATCGGCCGTGATTACCTGGTGTTGCTACAAACCCTGACAGGCTGAGGATGAAATGTGGATAAAACGAATCGTGCGTGCAGAGCGGGAAATCCATCCCCATTCCTCCCGTATTTCCCCGCCCTTATCCACATTCCAAAACGCATAACAAACGTTTGTTTCAATTGACAAAAAAGACTTATCAACAGTTTCAGGCCGCCTTTATTATGGTTCTCAGGAATAAATAAATGCTATTAGTACAAAGCGAACGCAACACCCTCCTGGCTTCCCTCACCGCGGTGGTCGGCGTCGTGGAACGCCGCCATACCCTGCCCATCCTGTCCAATCTCCTGCTGGAAAAAAAAGGCAGCAAGCTGACCCTGCTGGCGACCGACCTGGAGTTGCAGGTGAGCACGCAGCTGGATGTGGAGGCCGGTGAGGATTTCGCCCTGACCATCGCGGCACGCAAGCTGTTCGACATCGTGCGTGCGCTGCCCGATTCCGCCAGAGTCAAGCTCGACTCCAAGGACAGCCAGGTCGTGGTCAGCGCAGGCAAATCCCGCTTCACGCTGCAGACCCTGCCCGCCGCCGATTTTCCGCGGGTGGAAACCGGGGCCGGTCTGGGTGAAGCCATCCGTCTGCCGCAGAAAACGTTGAAGCGCCTGTTGCAGTTGGTGCAGTTCGCCATGGCGAGCCAGGACATCCGGTATTACCTCAACGGCATGCTGCTGGTACTGGACGGCAAGCAGTTGCGTGTCGTGGCCACCGACGGCCACCGGCTGAGCTATGCCGAGACCCAGCTGGAAACCGAAGCCGAAGCGCGCGAGGTCATCATTCCCCGCAAGACCGTGGTTGAGCTTTCCAAGCTGCTGGGCGATGTGGAGGATCCGGTCGAACTGCGCATCGGCACCAATCAGGTCACCATCGCCCTGCCCGGCACCGAGCTGGTGACCAAGGTGGTCGACGGTAAATTTCCCGACTATCAGCGCGTCATTCCCGTCAGCCAGCCGCGTCAACTCAAGGCCAACCGCCAGAATGTGATCCAGGCGCTGCAACGCGCAGCGATCCTGTCGAACGAGAAATTCCGCGGCGTGCGTCTGGTGATGAGCGAAAACACGCTCGGCATCGTCTGCAACAACAACGAGCAGGAAGAAGCCGCCGACGAAATCGAGGTCAGTTACAACGGCGATCCGCTGGACGTCGGCTTCAACGTGACCTACCTGCTCGATGGTCTGGGGGCGGTCAGTACCGAAGACATCACCCTGTCGCTGGGCGATGCCAACAGCAGCATGTTGCTGACCAGCGAAGGCGAAGCGGGCTTCAAATACGTGGTGATGCCGATGCGCATCTAAGCCGGGCCGCAGTACGCCCGACACCCGCCGATTTCACTTAGCCACACTCGACAGGAAAGCCCCGCGAGGGGATGAACACCATGAGCGACAAGCCCGACAATACGCTGCCCGACGACATGAACGGGGGCTACGACGAAGACAGCATCCAGCAGCTGGAAGGCCTGGAAGCCGTACGCAAGCGCCCTGGCATGTACATAGGCGACACGTCCGACGGGACCGGCCTGCACCATATGGTGTTCGAAGTGCTCGACAACGCGATCGACGAAGCGCTGGCCGGCTGGTGCGACGACATCAAGGTCATCATCCATCCCGACAACTCGATTTCGATTTCCGACAACGGACGCGGCATCCCGGTCGGCGTCAAGATGGACGACAAGCACGAGCCCAGGCGCAGCGCGGCTGAAATCGTCATGACCGTGCTGCACGCCGGCGGCAAGTTCAACCAGAACAGCTACAAGGTGTCGGGCGGCCTGCACGGCGTCGGCGTGTCGTGCGTCAACGGCCTGTCGGAATGGATGAAGCTGACCGTGCGGCGCGACGGCAAGAAATACCAGATGGAATTCAATCGCGGCAAGGTCGTGGACCGCGAGATCGAGGTGGTCAACGGGATCGAAATCTCGCCGATGAAAATCACCGGCGAAAGCCAGACCCGCGGCACCGAAGTGCATTTTCTGGCCGACAAGATGATTTTTGGCGAGGACATCGAATTCCATTTCGATATCCTCGCCAGGCGCATGCGCGAACTGTCTTTTCTCAATAACGGCGTCAAGATCGAACTCATCGACCACCGCGACGGCAAGAGCGAAAACTTCGCGCACTCGGGCGGCGTCAAGGGCTTCGTCGAATACATCGGCCGCCTCAAGACGGCGCTGCACCCCAAGATTTTCAGTGCCATGGGCGAAAAGGACGGCATGGTCGTCGAAGTCGCGATGCAATGGAACGACAGCTATTCCGAAACCGTGCAGTGTTTCACCAACAACATTCCGCAGCGCGACGGCGGCACCCACCTGACCGGTTTGCGCATGGCGATGACCCGGGTGCTCAACAAATACATCGAGGAAAACGAGCTGGCGAAAAAAGCCAAGGTCGAAACGACTGGCGACGACATGCGCGAGGGGCTGACCTGCGTGCTGTCGGTGAAAGTACCCGAGCCCAAATTTTCCAGCCAGACCAAGGACAAGCTGGTCTCCAGCGAAGTGCAGCCGGTGGTGCAGGAAATCGTCGGCCAGAAACTCGCCGAATTCCTGCTTGAAAATCCCAACGACGCCAAGCTGTTGTGCGCCAAGATCATCGACGCCGCGCGGGCCCGCGAAGCCGCCCGCAAGGCGCGCGAAATCACGCGCCGCAAGGGTGTCATGGATGGTTTGGGCCTGCCCGGAAAGCTGGCCGACTGCCAGGAAAAAGACCCGGCATTGAGCGAAATCTACCTGGTCGAGGGCGATTCCGCCGGCGGTTCCGCCAAGCAGGGACGCGACCGCAAATTCCAGGCGATCCTGCCGCTGAAAGGCAAGATTCTCAACGTCGAGCGCGCGCGCTTCGACAAGGTCATCAGCAGCCAGGAGATCGCCACCCTGATCACCGCGCTCGGCACCAGCATCGGCAAGGACGACTACAACCCGGACAAGCTGCGCTACCACCGCATCATCATCATGACCGACGCCGACGTCGACGGCGCCCACATCCGCACCCTGCTGCTGACTTTCTTTTATCGCCAGATGCCCGAACTGGTCGAGCGCGGCCATATCTACATCGCCCAGCCGCCGCTGTACAAGGTCAAACATGGCCGCTCGGAGCGCTACATCAAAGACGAGCACGCGTTGAAAGAGCACCTGATGGCCGAGGCGATGAAAGATGCCGAACTGGTGCCGATGGACGGCGCGCTGCCGATCGCCGGTGAAGCGCTGGAAACGCTGGCGCGCGAATATTTCCTCGCCGAAGCGGTCAGCGAACGTCTCTCACGTTTGCTGCCGGACGAGGTATTGCAGGCTCTGATGCGCATTCCGCGCCTGTCGCTGGCCGACAGCGGCGCGGCGATGATGGCGGAAGCAAGCCTGGGCGCGGCGCTGGATACGCAGAAATTCGACGTGGCGGCCGAATACCTGAGCGAGTCCGATGCCCATCGCCTGCGCATCACCCGCCATTCGCACGGCAATGCATATGTCAATTTCCTGGAATCCGATCTGCTCGAATCGGGCGATTACAGCCAGCTGGTCAAGGTAGGCGATCTGCTGCGCGACCTGATAGGCTTGGGCGCCAAAGCCCGCCGCGGCGAGAAGGAAAGCCCGGTGCAAAGCTTTCGCGAAGCGATGGACTGGTTCCTCGCCGAGGTCAAGCGCGGCATGAGCATCCAGCGCTACAAGGGTCTGGGTGAAATGAACCCCGCGCAGTTGTGGGAAACGACCATGGACCCCAAGGTGCGCCGCCTGATGAAAGTACAGATCGAGGATGCGATCTCGTCCGATCAGATCTTCACCACACTGATGGGCGACGAGGTCGAGCCGCGGCGGAATTTCATTGAGACGAATGCGCTGGGGGTGAGGAACCTCGACGTGTAAGCTTTGTAGTGCAGGTAAACGAAAATAGCATCACCAGAAGCGGTTGCGTGTCGCTGAATTCTGGAAAAGGTGACACGACATGCAAAGGCCAACCGTCTTTGGTTGGCCTTTGCATTACCGAGAAAGCTTTATCCAGGTTCAGCAATGGGCCGTTGCGGAAGTGTCCAAGCGGCGCGTGGCCTGTGGCGCCTCGCTGAAGCGCCCCTGGCGCGAGTGCTAAAATGCCCGCCCCGTCATTCAGGGGTCGCAGCGCCATTCCGGCGCTGGGCGACTTCACCATGGATATAGCGCTACTTCTGTTTCTGATTCTTCTCAACGGCCTTTTCGCAATGTCGGAAATTGCCGTCGTCTCCTCCCGCAAAGTCCGACTGCAACGACTCGCCGATGACGGCAGCCCGGGCGCTCACTCGGCCCTGTCGCTCCACGCGGAACCCTCGAACTTCCTCTCCACCATCCAGGTGGGGATCACGACGATCGGCATTCTGAGCGGCGCCATCGGCGAAGCAGCACTGGCTGACCCGTTTGCCACATGGCTCTCCGGCTTTCCCCTGATCGAGCCCTACGCCAAGATGATCGCACTGACGATCGTGGTGGCTGGCCTGACCTATTTTTCCGTCGTGGTTGGAGAACTGGTGCCCAAGCGACTTGCGCTGATGGCCCCCGAAGGCATTGCCTCCATCATCTCCCGGCCAATGATCTGGCTGGCCCGGTCGACTCGACCTCTCGTGTGGCTGCTGTCCGCTTCGTCCAGCCTGCTCCTGCGCCTGACCGGCGTGCGCCGGAAGGAGGAGCCGCCCGTCACGGATGACGAGATCAAGGTGCTCATGGAACAGGGCTCAGAAGCCGGCGTGTTCCATGAAAGCGAGCAGGCCATCGTCTCCAACGTTCTACGCCTGGACGAGCAGCGCATCGAGTCGATCATGACGCCGCGCAAGGACATTTATGTTCTCGACCTGAACGATCCGGATGCGGAGATCCGACGCTGCATTTCGGAAAGTCCCTACACGCGTATTGTGGTCTGCCGTGACGGCCTGGACCATATCGTGGGCGTTCTTCGCACCTCCGACCTGCTGAAGGCGGCACTGGGCAATGAGCCACTCGACGTCACGCATGCGCTGCGCCCACCGCTGTATGTGCCAGCCGGGGTGAGCACCACGCAACTGCTCGAGAACTTCCGCAAGGCGCGGCTGCAATCGGCCTTGATCGTCGACGAGTACGGCGAACTGCAGGGCCTGGTGACGCTCACCGACGTGCTGACGTCGATCGTCGGCGAACTGCCCTCCGAGGATGTCAACGCGGACCAAGACGTCGTGGTACGCGAGGACGGTTCGTGGCTAATGGACGGCGGGGTGACGGTCGAGCGCTTCAAGTCGGTGCTGGACATCGACGAGGATCTGCCCGGCGAGGAAGAGAACGCCTTCAACACGCTGGGCGGCTTCCTCATGCACATGCTGGGCCGCATCCCCGCCGTCGCCGACTACTTCGAATGGAACGGCTGCCGCTTCGAAGTCGTGGACATGGACAAGAACCGGGTCGACAAGGTGCTGATCGCGTGTGTCCGCACCGAACCAGCGGACCATGCCGAGACCCGACCATGAGCCGCTGGGCCCTCATAAGGCCCCTTCCGCCATGGTGAAGGGTAACCTGTGACTTTTGTGTTTTTGAATGCTTTTAATCGACGCCCTACCCCAACAGGGTGGCCCAGCGGCATATGCTCGCTGCAAAATGGGTGCAATTGACAAAGCAGTAAACGCTCGAATAAAGTCCGGGAAAACTGATGGCCCGCGCGACGCACGCGAGCTGCCCCGCGGAAAACAAAGAAAACAAGTCAGAGTGATACGCGAAGAGGAGGGGAAACGATGTCAAATGGAATGCGTTCGTGCGCGCAATGCGTACGTGGGGTTGCATCAACAGAGCTGCCGGCTACGCTAAATCTTTTCCGTATTCTCAGTTTGGCAATTATTGCCCTCTTGCTGGGCGCGTCTGTCGTGCAAGCGGACGAGTTAAACGATTTGGCTACACAGGCCATGGAACTGTCCGGAACACGAGAGATCCTGGAGGGGTTGGGTAAGAGCCTCGATCGGGAGGTGACTTCGGACCCCCGTTTGGAAAAATTAAGCAAGGGCCAGCGTGCCGAGCTCATGGACGTGCTCAAGTCCGCGTTGGACGGCCGCCGCATCGAGCAGGAGCTCACCAGCGCTCTGGTCGCCAGCGGCGACAGGGAGCGTTTGGCTGAAGCGGTTGCGGCCATGCACGATCCGATCTATCTCAAGGTCACCCACCGCGTGGTTGTGGAAAGCCTGAACACTACCCCGCAAGCGCTAGCGGCTTACGCTAAAGGATTTCAGAAGCATCCACCTGATCCGGAGAGGGTGCAATTGATACAGCGGCTGGACACTGCCACGGGTGGCTCTCGCATTCTCGCGGACACCCGCTACGAAATGGTCAGCAAAACGTTGGGAGGCATGCTGACCGAAGCGGACCGCGACGCCAGGCTGGCCAAGTTGCGCGAGCAAATCGATGTCAGTGCGCCCAATGAATATCTACTGCTTACCCTTTATGCCTGCCGCAAAATTGAATCGAAGGATCTGCAAGGATATGTGCATGCCCACGAGAACGAGCCCATGGGCTGGCTCTCACGGCAGCTTGGCTACGCCATACAGCGCTCCATGGTGAATGCCATGACCCGTATGGCAGAGAAACTTGTCGATCTCACGGCCAAGGGCCCATGAAGCCGATCTCTCTGGCGCACCTGACGTTCGTCGGTGTGTTGGCATGTGTCTGTGCTCAAAACCTTCTGGCCGCCACTGCGAACGAGATCTACAATCGTTCCAGCCACAATGTTCTTTTGCTCGAAGGCCGAGATGCACAAGGCAAGACGCAAGGGCAGGCTAGCGCGACGTCTTTGGGTAACGATGTCGCTGTCACCCAGTGCGACTTGCTTAGCGGAGCAGACAACTGGGTGGTGATTCAGGATCGGCACGTTTTTACAGCATACCCGCGTGAACGTGATGAAGCGCGGAATCTTTGTCGGCTTGATGTGCCAGGCCTGCGCGCCACCCAGCTCAGCATCGTTCCCTTTGAAGAAGTACGCGTCGGACAGCGCGTCTATGCCATTGGCAACGCTTTGGGATTGGGGCTGAGTCTTTCTGAAGGTCTGGTCTCGGGTATCCGTGATATCGGCAACGAATCCTGGATACAAACCACTGCCGCTCTGGCTCCGGGATCCGAAGGCGGTGCCCTGTTTGACGAGAATGGCCGCTTGCTGGGCATGACAGATTATCGGAAGCGGGATGGTCAGAACATCAACTTCGCCGCCCCTGCCGCATGGCTACCGCAAATTGTTGAGCGTGCCGGATTTCCCAACGCGTTCGGGAAATTGCAGCGCGAGGCTGCAAACCTGGCCCAGGCTGAAAACTGGAAAGCACTGTCCGAACTTGCAACGGGCTGGTCGCATCGTCAACCCGAAAATCATGAACCCTGGCTCTGGTTGGGTCTGGCAAGCGAGGGCGGGCAAGACTGGCCGGCCGCGGTCGATGCTTACGAGAAATCCCTTGCCCGAATGCCGGCCTCTGTTTCTATTGCTCTTGCGTTGGTACGAAACCAGCTTCGCCAGAATCAGGCTGAAAAGGCCCTGGACGTGTTGCATACAGCTCTCGACCAGAACCGTGAGACTGCCGGCCTGTGGTTCGTACAGGGCGTAGCCGAACAGATATTGGGCCGTGTCGACGCAAGCGAAAAATCATTCAGGCGAGCGGTCGAACTTGATCCTGTCGATGCTTTAGCCTGGGAGAAATTATTTGATAACGCCATCAATCGCCACGATTTCCAAAGTGCGCGTCAAGCCGCCGCCCATTTGACTGAGATAGGACCGGAGCGGCCCGATTACTGGTTGCGACTTACCCAAGCCTATTATTCACTAGGACTTTTGAATCGTGCGCTGAGTACGGCGGATCGCGCTGCACAGATTGCACCTGACCATGGCGACGCGTATGTCTGGCGTGGCGCTGTGCTTGCACAACTGCGCGTCTACGGACTCGCCATCGAAGCGCTCAAACGCGGCATAGCGGACAAACCCCTTAGTCCCGACTGGGCGTGGGAACAACTTGCCAACGCGTATTACCAACTGAAGCTATATCCCGAGGCGATCGCTGCTCAACGCGAAGCCATCAAACTGGCGCCAAAACAAGATTCTTATCAAGCAGAACTGGGCGTCATGCTGAAAGATGGCGGGCAAGACGCTGAGGCCCTCTCCCTGTTCGAGGCACTCCGCGCCAAATATCCAGACGACCCCTTCCCATGGCGCCAGATCGGCTTTGTCCAGGCAAAAACAGGACACTACGCGGAGGCCATCTCCGCGCTCGAACAATCATTACGTCTGGCCCCCGATCAAGCCAAAGTGTGGCATGCCCTGGGCGAAACCTACGCGCACGCTGATCGGCCCGATGACGTACACCGTGTTTACCAGCGCCTGCGCGCACTTGATGGTGTACACGCCGAGCAGCTCTACCGGGACTATGTGTTTCCTCTGGAGACACCGCCATGAAATGGGTCGCCATCGGTTTTGTTGGGGTGTTTTCCCTTCTTGCCCGATGGGCTGTGTCGCCTGCGTGGGCGGGAGAAGCCGAAAAGGTATTCGAACAAGTCCGAACCGCAGTCGTCACGATCGAGACGCGCGACGAGCGCCATCAACCTGAGAATCAAGGCAGTGGTGTCGTCGTCGGCGCTGAACAGGTTGCCACAAACTGTCATGTCGTGGACGAGGCCCAAGGCATCGAGGTGACCTGGAAAGGGAAAAAACTGACAGCAAATCGCCATCGCAGCGATTTTAAGCGCGATATTTGCCTGCTGGCCGTGCCTGGTCTGTTGGCCAAACCCGTCACGCTGCGAATGCGTGCGGACGTGAAGGTAGGAGAAACCGTTTACGCGGTGGGGAACCCTCTCGGCCTTGAACTAACGGTCAGCTCCGGCCTGATTTCTGCGTTGCCGCAAACGGAACACGATGCTCGTCTCTACACCAGCGCACCGATGTCGCCTGGTTCAAGCGGAGGTGGACTGTTCGATGGTCAAGGCCGGCTGATTGGCCTGACCGCCAGTGTTTTCAGCTATGGGCAGAATTTTAATATTGCCTTACCCACAGATTGGCTGGAAGAGCTGGAGAAACGTGTGCAGGCAGACAGTCCGCCCGCCTCCGTACCATCACCCGACCCCGATTGGCTCACCGAAGCCGGAAAGTTATCCGGGCAAGGAAACTGGCCAGCACTTAAGGATTGGGCCGATCGCTGGCTGGCCGCCTACCCCACTTCCGCGCTGGCCCTCATCAGCCGTGGGGATGCCTTGAAAAATCAGGGGCAATTGGCGCAAGCGATGCTGGACTATCAGCGCGCGGCCACCCTGGATCCTCATCTGGCCTCGGCAATCGGCAGCCAGGCCATGATCTTGACCCAGCAAGGGCACTTCACCGAAGCCCGCGGATTGGCACAGCACGCCCTGTCCATGTTCTACCGGCAAGAGCCGCGGGCATGGCTCGCGCTAGGTGACATTGAAATCAACAGCGGTCAGTTGGAAGCTGCGAAAGTTGCTTATGAAACCGCCGCACGACTGTATCCCGCCAATCCAGTGACCTGGAAGATGATCGGCATCACTTGCGTCAAACTGAAAGATTTGTCATGCGCGGAGAAAGCCTATCGCAGAGGGCTTCGATTTAAACCAGACGATGCCGATTTAAATAAATCGTTGGCCGGGCTGCAACTGGAGCAAGGCAAAGGAGCCGAGGCCGCAGAATTGCTGGGGGCACACACTGCTTCCCAGCCGAATGACGCGGAAAGCTGGATTGCCCTCGGGGTGGCCGAGCAAAGACGCGGCCGCTTGGCCGAAGCAGACAAAGCCTGGCGCAAAGCAGTGGAGTTGAATCCTGAATCGGCAGAAGCCTGGGCTGACCTGGGTTGGTCCCAAAGCAAGCTGGGCAATCCTGAGGAAGCGGAAATTAGCTTGCGCAAGGCCATAAAACTGAATCCCCAACACCTCATGGCCTGGTCTTCCCTCGCCACTGTTCAAATAAGCCTCAAGCACTACGCCGAGGCCGAACGGAGCTTCAATAAACTGGTCGAATTAAATCCCAAGGGTGTCGATCTTTGGCTGGGCTTGGGCTCAGTCCGTTTCCAGCAAGGCAATTTCATCGCCGCGGCCTCTGCCTGGAAGCAGGCGACCGTGATCCAGCCAGACAAGGCCATAGGCTGGTCCAGCCTGGCTAACGCATTTGCTCGCACCGGACGGTTGGACGATGCAAAGACAGCCGCCCTGCGCGCATTCAGCCTCGATTCCAATGATGTGAATGCCCTCCTCGTTCTTGCCACGGTGTATGGCCAACGTGGCGAGTACGCCAAGTCACTCGAATACATGGAACACGCTATCGCTCTTCACCCGGGCATTCCAGAGAACTGGAGCAACAAGGGTTATTCCCTGCTCAAGCTGGGGCGTTACGATGGTGCGGTGAAAGCATTCGAAACCGCCATTCGGCTGAAACCGGACTTCGCCAACGCATGGACCAATCTGGGTGAAGCGAAATTGCGCCAGGGGCAGTTGGGAGAAGCCATTCAGACGTTGGGCCATGCGATCAAATTGGTGCCCAATGCGCTCGATGCACGCCTATATATGGCCGAAGCTTTCACACTGATGATGCAACCAGGAAATGCCCGCAAACATCTTGAACAAGCGATACGTATCGACCCACGGAATCCGATGATTTGGCGCAGATTGGCAGAAGCCAATCTGGCTCAAGGTGACAGGGATGCGGCGCTTCGGGCGATCAACCAGCTAGAAGTACTCGACCCGATTGCTGCGCGATCGCTTCGTCGCAACATGAAGAACGGAGCCAACCCCGTTCGCTCAAACTAGGTCAATCCGAAGCCGGTCACCCGGAGCGCAACGGGCGGGGTTGCAGCAGTTTCGCGATCAGGCCGGTCCATCCCGTCTGGTGCGAGGCGCCCATGCCGCGTCCGCTATCGCCGTGAAAATACTCGTGGAACAAGATATGGTCGCGGAAGTGGGGATCGCTGCGAAGTTTGTCCGCGCCCCCGTATATCGGACGGTCGCCGTGCCGGT
>Ga0209916_1000645_pt1 | contig 47800 bp, 51 predicted proteins | sample ThiBio_1000_plan_FD_183956 | JGI IMG/M metagenome (GOLD analysis project Ga0209916, IMG submission 183956) | Wastewater bioreactor microbial communities from Cape Town, South Africa - Thiocy_solids_2 (SPAdes) | ecosystem: Engineered > Bioreactor > Thiocyanate-remediating > Anaerobic-Aerobic ... | reverse complement strand
GCGACGGGATCTGGCGCTGCGCTCAATGGCTAGCTCCGCGCCAGCCCCCGTCGCTCACCCCGCCCAAATGGGCAAAACCAACCGTCAGAGTCTCCATCACGCTGGATAAAAGTTGGGGGCAACGTCACTCGGCGATCTCCGCCAGCGCGGCGGCTTCGTTGCCGGGGATGCCGAAGGGGAGTTCGATCACCCGGATCGCTTCCCAGCTAAGTTGACGCGGGCTTCCGCAGCCTTCTTTCGCTCGCTGTTCGGCGGCCCGCCGAAACGGGACTTGTAGCAGCGGGAAAAGTGGCTGGTGCTGGCAAATCCGCAGGCCAGAGAAATCTCGGTAACCGACAGCGGTGTCTGGGCGAGCAGGTTGCGGGCGCGTTCCAGGCGCAGCCGGAGATAATACTCTGGCACGCCAACGCCAAGATAATGTTTGAAAAGGCGATCAAGCTGGCGTGTCGACACGCCTGCCAACACCGCAAGCTTCTGCCTACTCGCGGGAGCATCCAGACTTTCTTCAATACGGCTGACGACCCGCAGCAGACCGGAATGCGTGACGCCGAGCCGCTCGCGAAGCGAGGTACGCTGTGCCTGCTCGCCGCTGCGAACCGTCGTATGAAGAAACCAGTCGCGCACGGCCGTCGACAATTGCTGGCCGAACTCGTTGCTGATCAACGCGCACATCATGTCGAGCGCCGAAGTCCCACCGGCGCAACTGAAACGATTTACGTCAACCTCGAACAAGTTCCGCGACACGTTCAGATCGGGGAACTCCTCCCGCAAACTCTCAATATACTCCCAATGGATGGTGCAGCGATTGTCCCGCAGCAGCCCGGCGCGTGCGAGCACAAACGTTCCCACCGAAACGCTTCCCAGGCTCATCTTCTGCCGCGCCAGGGCGCGTAGCCAGGCGAATGTCGCCGGGTGGTCGAAGGTTGCGGCATTGCCTCCGGCGCACACCACGAGGACATCCAACCCCTCCCGCACGCCAACTGGGTGATCGGAGAGGATCGTCGTACCGCTCGACGCCTGAACGGGTCCGCCGTCGATCGAGATGTTGACGATCTGGTAAAGCTCGATGCCGGCGTAACGGTTGGCACCGCGCAACGGCTCCACGATCGAGGCGTAAGCCATCAGTGGGAAATCCGGCAACAGGAAGATGCCGATCACACGGGGCTTCCAGCCACGTTTCGCGTCTCTTTCAATCAATTTATTGTCTCTCTTGGGCATGCCGCGCCGCATGATTGTGGCACCCTAAGCTGAATGTCACGTCCGAGAGAGAAGAAATCGCTCGGACGTGAACCCGGCTTAGGAAGTTTTGCCATGATCAAGCACGTTGTCGCGTTCCGCTTCAAGGAAGGCGTTTCAGATGAGAGAAGGCATAAGCTTCTCGAAGAGTACAATGGTTTCCCAATAAAATTTCCTGAAATGAGGAACTTCAGCATCGGGAAGAATATCAGTCAGCGCGACAACACGTTTGAATATGCGTTCTCTGTAGAATTCGACGATGAAGCCGCTCTCAAGCGTTATCTTTCCAGCGCTGAGCACGAGGATCACGTCGTCAATCGCTTCAGGCCCGTGATCCACGCCCGGGCAATCGTCAGCTACGAAGTCCGATAACCGATAAAAGAGAAGGGCAATACCATGTCACAGAAGTCCTGGATGCCGAATTCGCTCCGCATGACGCGCTCCAAGCTGGTGAGCTTGCTCGGAGCGTCCCTCGTTCTGTTCGCCGCCAGTTCGGCTGCCTCGGCGCAGACACTGGACAAGGTGAAGGCGCGCGGCAAGCTGCTATGCGGTACATCGCAAGGCGTACCCGGCTTTTCCGTACCCGATGACCAGGGCAAATGGACCGGGTTCGATGTCGAGTATTGCCGCGCCATTGCCGTAGCCATCTTCAACGACCCGTCGAAGATCGATTACCTGCCTCTGTCGTCCAAGGATCGTTTTGCCGCGCTTCAGAGCGGCGAGGTGGATGTTCTGCCTCGCACGATCACCTGGATGTTCAGCCGCGATGTTCAGATCGGGCTCGATTTCACCGCGATCAACTACTACGACGGTTCCGGCTTCATGGTGCCGAGCAAATCCGGCCTCAAATCGGCTAAGGAACTTGGCGGCGCCTCGATCTGTTTTCCGACCGGCACCACGACCGAGCTTTCGGTCGCCGACTTCGCCCGCATCAACAAGATCAAATACGAGCCGGTCACCTTCACCTCGTTCGACGAGGCGATCCAAGCCTATGTCAGCGGCCGCTGCGATGCGTTCGCCTCCGACACCTCGCAGCTTTACGCGCACCGCGCCAAGCTCCCACGGCCCGAAGATCACACAGTGCTGCCTGAAGTGATCTCGAAGGAGCCGCTGTCACCCGCCGTCCGCCAGGGCGACAGCCGTTGGCGCGACCTGATCACATGGGTCCATTTCGTCATGCTTATTGCCGAGGAGCAGGGCGTGACCAGTGCAAATGTCGATGAGATGCTGAAATCGACCAATCCCGACATCCGGCGGCTGCTCGGCGTCGAAGGGCAATATGGCGAGGCGCTCGGCGTGAAGAATGACTGGGGCTACCAGATCATCAAGCAGATCGGCAATTATGGCGAGGTTTTCGAGCGCACCCTGACGAAACGCCTCGGCATCGCACGCGGCATCAACAAGCAATGGTCGGAAGGCGGGCTGCAATATGCGCCACCGCTGAGGTAGGCGCGGCTTACTCGCAATCGATCTCTCAAACTGGTCCGAGCCCGAGGCTGAGGCATGCACGCTATTGTGAAAGACGACACGCGGGCGCAACTCCCCCTCGCCAGCCGGCTCGACCAGGTTGCGGGCTCACCAATGATGGCGCTCGTTGCCAAGACGGCCGAACTGAAAGCTAGCGGAGCAACCGTGATCGGCCTCGCTGCTGGCGAGCCTGATTTCGATACGCCGCCCCATATTGTGGAGGCCGCAATCGCGGCCATGCGTAACGGGCAAACCCGTTACACCCCGGTCGATGGCACCAAGGCGCTGAAAGAGGCGGTCATCGCCAAGTTTGCGCGGGAGAACGGCCTCTCATACCGCCTCGACGAGGTGATCGTCGGGGCCGGTGGCAAGCAAATCATCTTCGACGCCTTTATGGCCACGGTCGAGCATGGTGATGAAGTGATTGTCCCAACGCCGGCCTATCCGGCATATGGCGAGATCACACATCTTTGTGGCGGCACGCCAGTGTTGATCGTCTGTGACCAAGGTTCAGGCTTCAAGCTGGCCCCAGAGCAACTCGAAGCCGCAATCACGCCGAGAACCAAGTGGCTGGTACTGAATTCGCCGTCCAATCCAACCGGAGTTGCCTATTCCGGCGCTGAACTCGCGCAACTCGCCGCCGTGCTGGCGCGGCACCCTCATGTGTTCGTGCTATCCGACGACATTTACGAGCATCTGCTGTTTAGCAGCAATGTCTTTACAACGCTCGCCAACGTGTTGCCGGAGATGCGGGATCGAACGCTGATCGTAAACGGCGTCTCGAAAGCCTATTGCATGACCGGCTGGCGCATCGGCTACGGCGCCGGCCCGAGCCGCCTGATCAAGGCGATGGGCAGAGTGCAATCGCAATCCACATCGAACCCATGCTCGATCAGCCAAGCCGCTGCGCTCGCAGCTCTAACCGGCCCGCAGGATTTTCTCGTCACGCTTCAGACGGCCTACCACAGCCGGCGCGACTTCGTGGTGCGCAAATTGAACGACAACCCGCATATCAGTTGCCTGCTGCCGGACGGAGCTTTCTACGCCTTTCCCTCTTGCGCAGCGACAATCGGCAAGACCTCCCACAGCGGGCTCATCGGGAGCGACACCGATTTTTCCGGCTATTTACTAGCCGAGGCTGGCGTGGTGGTGGTGCCGGGCAGCGTCTTCAATGCACCGGGCCACTTTCGCCTGTCTTTCGCCGCCAGCGACCAGGAACTTTCCGATGCTTGCGAACGCATCGCCGACTTCTGCCGGACTTTGACCTAGCCGTCTGAATACGCCCACCCTGGCCAAACCCGTCGCTATTTTGAGGACCAAACACATGGCCGTTCACTCTGTCGATTGGGAAGCGCTCGAATGGACCACTCTTCGCAAGGGTGTCGAACGAAAGGCGTTTTCCGGCGCCGGATCGACCCTTGCCCTGCACCGCCTCTGGCCGGGGCATGAACTCAGCCCGCATGCTCATCCTCATGAACAGGTCGTCTATATCCTGGCCGGCGAAGTCGATTTCCATGTCGGGGACGAAGTCGTGCGCCTGAAGGCTGGCGGCTTGCTCGTCGTCCCGCCCAACGTCACGCATTACGCTGAAATCGTAGGCACCGAGCCGGTCCTGAACTTGGACGTATTCACCCCTGCCCGCCCCGAAGTCGTGCCCGATCCACAGAAGCGGTAGGCTGAGTTCTCTGTTCGGCGGCCGCCGGGCATGATCGCACTCGACACTTCCGACAAGAAATGCGCTCTCATTGAGGCTCGGGTTGGCCGAGCGATGGGAGAGCCGCCATGGCCCGAAAACTTCACGCCGCCGATATCGCCGACCGCGAACTGATCGCCCAGGCGGTTTCGTTCACCACATTCCAGCGCCGCAGCCCCACCGATAAGACGCGCAACGAGCATCAGACGCTCGCCGCCGCCGCGATCGATGCGGTTGCCATCCGCGCGGCCGATCCAATCCGCGATGTTCTGGTCTATGCCATCCTCGAAGCCGGAACCTCGATCCCGGTGCCAAAGGATATGCAGAAGGCGGCGATTGCCGAGGCCCGCACCTATTCGAGCCGGTTCAATGCGAACCGCGCCGCGCTGACATCCGGCCTGCAACCCGGCCGGTTCGAGATCGTCAAGACCGCCGATGGCAAGTTCGCGGTTGTCGAAGGCGTGATCCCCACCGCGCCGAAGCCGGTGCTGCCGGAAGCGCCTGCCGGCGATGATGTGCCGGCCTTCGTCAAGGCCGATTATCCCAAGAGCGTTCACATCAATGATCTGCACAAGATCGATCACCCATTACTTGCGGCAAATGCCGCTTCATGGCCATCAGGGCCGAAACGGCGGAAGCCGAAGCCGGAAACCGCCCCGGCCGCCGATCGCGCCTCGAAAGCGCCGGCCACCGGCAAGCGCGCAGCGGCGATCGAGGCGGCCAAGCGCGGCGAACTGCCGGCTAAGCCCGATTTCAGCAAGCCCACCCACGCCCGGTTCCGCGCGAAGCTCGATCAGCTTGCCGCGATGGCCGATGCCGGCGATCTCGACGGGCTGAAAGCCTTCGAGATCAATCCGATCAGCAGCAGCCGGCAGGCGATGGACCGCTATCGCAACCTCGCCGTCATGGCCCTCGAAGCCCGCCAGCAGGAGGCCGCGTGATGGCACAGCAGCACACTCACACGCCTGGACCGTGGTCGATCATCCATGCCCGGCCCTACGATGGCGATGAAGTCCAATTCGAGGGTTCCTACACAAGCCCGGCGAGCATTGAAGGAAGCGACGGCAATCCAGTTTGCGTATTCGGCACATGTGAAGGTAGCGGAGCGCTTTTCGAGAACGAGGCCGACTACTTCCTGATAGCCGCCGCGCCTGATCGGCTGGCGGAACTGCGCCGCGACCTTGCGTTTGTGCGCGAGATCAAATCGCTCCTTACGACGCTGCGTCTGGTCGATACCGTGCAATTCCAAATGGCCGAAATGCGGGAGGCCGCGATATCCGCCGCCATCGCCAAGGTGGAAGGCGGTGCGGTATAGGCACCACGCAACACCAAAGATGCAGGCCGCCCCTTACCGGGCGGCCTTTTCTATTCTGCCGGCTGCTCGATATCGCCGAAGTCCACATCGCCGACCGAGACGTCACCATGAAATTCCATTGCTGCTGGGCTGGTGTTCTGCGCCATCTTGGGCTACCCACCATCTCAATCATTGTTGAAATGTTGAGATCAAGATGGACGAAAAGCAAGCGCTTGGCGCCTTCGCGGCGCTCTCACAGGAAACGCGGCTGCGGATCGTGCGCCTGCTGGTCGCCGCCGGGCCGGAGGGCTTGCCCGCTGGCGCCATAGGCGAAGCCATGGACGGCGCATCGTCGTCGCGCATGTCGTTCCATCTGAGCCAGCTTGAGCACGCGGGGCTGGCCACATCTCGCCGTGAGGGGCGATCGATCGTCTATAGCGCCGCCTATCCCGCACTCTCTGGACTAATCGAGTTTCTCATGCGCGACTGCTGCCACGGCCATCCAGAGGTGTGCAATCCGGCTATGGCCGCGCTGTCTTCTTGCTGCAACCCCACGAAAGGCACTGCCCGTGGCTGATGCGAGCCAATCCGCGCGCGCCCTCATGGACGTCATTATCTATCACAACCCCGATTGCGGAACGTCGCGCAACACGCTGGCGATGATCCGCAATGCCGGCGTCGAACCGCACGTCATTGAATATCTCAAGACACCGCCGTCGCGCGCGATGCTGGTCGACCTCATCGCGCGGATGGGGATTTCCACGCGTGACCTGCTGCGGGAGAAGGGCACCCCCTATGCCGAACTCGGTCTTGGCGATCCCGGCTTGACGAATGACGAGCTTCTCGACGCGATGCTGACGCATCCGATCCTCATCAACCGACCGATCGTCGTGAGCCCGAAGGGCGTAAAGCTCTGCCGACCTTCCGAGGACGTGCTCGACCTGCTGCCCCCGCAACGCGGTGAATTCTTCAAGGAAGATGGCGAGCGCGTTATCGACGAGCAAGGCCGCCGTATCGCGACGGTGTGAGGAAAACGATGTCCACCTTTGAACGCTATCTCACCCTCTGGGTCGCGCTCTGCATTGTCGTCGGCATCACCCTCGGCCACGTGATCCGCGGCGCCTTTCACGCCATCGGTGCAATGGAAGTCGCGAAGGTCAACCTGCCGGTCGCCGTGCTGATCTGGCTCATGGTCGTTCCGATGCTGCTCAAGATCGATTTCGCGGCGCTCGGCGAGGTCGGCAACCATTGGCGTGGCATCGGCGTCACCCTGTTTATCAATTGGGCGATCAAGCCGTTCTCGATGGCGCTGCTTGGCTGGCTGTTCATCGGTTACCTGTTCCGGCCTTATCTGCCGGCCGGCCAGATCGACAGCTATATCGCCGGCCTGATCATCCTCGCCGCCGCCCCTTGCACGGCGATGGTGTTCGTCTGGTCGAACCTGACCAAGGGCGAGCCGCACTTCACGCTGAGCCAGGTCGCCCTCAACGATGCGATCATGATCGTGGCCTTCGCGCCGATCGTCGGTCTGCTGCTCGGCCTTTCAGCGATCACCGTGCCATGGGGCACGCTGGCCCTTTCTGTCGCTCTCTACATCGTCACTCCAGTCGTCGCGGCGCAAATCGTCAGGCGAGCCGTATTGGCAAGGGGAGGCGCGGAGGGGCTTGACCGGCTTCTGCGAGCGCTTGGCCCAGTTTCGCTTGTCGCTCTCCTTGCCACGCTGGTTCTCCTGTTCGGCTTCCAGGGCGAACAGATCATCGCCCAGCCGCTCATCATCGCCCTCTTGGCCGTCCCAATTCTGATCCAGGTCTATTTCAACGCGGGCTTGGCCTACATCCTGAACCGCCTCGCGGGCGAACAGCATTGTGTCGCGGGCCCCTCGGCGTTGATCGGAGCCTCGAATTTCTTCGAACTGGCGGTCGCCGCCGCGATCAGTCTGTTCGGCTTCAATTCGGGGGCGGCCCTGGCCACGGTTGTCGGCGTCCTGATCGAGGTGCCGGTGATGTTGACCGTCGTCGCGATCGTGAACCGATCGAAAGGCTGGTACGAGCGCGAAATCAAGGCGGAAGTTAAAACGCCCCGGTCGCTAGCGCCCGGCGGATGATGCCCGGCTCGCGCGCCTCGGCATCGCGGACCTGCCGCGCTTCGTGGATTGCCTTGCGGGAGAGGCCAAGGTCGGCGGCGGTGGCTTTGCCGTTCCCATCTGGAACGGCAATGTGCTGGCCATCCCTTGGCCCAGCAACCTCTCCCCGTTCCTGCGCCGCGTCATACTCATCCGCCAGCCGGCGTTTGGCCTGGGCTTCGATCAGGATAAATTATTGACCACCCGAAAATATTCCTCCCGCATATGCGGCGGGCGAGCAGTTCCGAAGATGTACGACCTTCCTTTATGCGGGCACTTGTAGATTTTCCGATCATCTAAAAGACGCCGGACGATATCCCACGCAATCCATGTCTTGTGATCATCGTTCCACAGCCCTTCATTATCAAGGCACAGAAGCCGCGATATATCTGTGACCGTCAGCTTCCACTCATAATCTTGGACGATCGCGAGAACGCTATCCTGCAAAAGCGCCAGTCCAATTGCGGCCCTAGCTGCGGGTTGGCTGTTAACATCGCCAAAATGCTCTGCCACCGATGAGGCGGCGACCGTCGCCTTCACTTCGTTTGCTCTACTCTCGATCCACGCACATTTGGCGTAGGCTCTTTGCTCATCGGCTGCATAGTCCGGCATCATTGCCTCCCATCTCGTCGTCAAGAATGGTACCCCTGCCCGCGCTTGCAGCGATACGGTAAGTGGCCGCACTCTTATGCGGATGCCATCCGGGTTTCCGGTTCTGATAGGACCGGCAGGATGCCGCATGCAGGACAGCTCTGATGGGGTCGGAATTTATTTTGTGGGCCTTTTCGTGGGCCTTGACAGATATCGCCGGAAAATTATCGCCGCGAGGTCAATCTCTTAGGCCGAAACTGCGATGCCGTCCCTGGCACCATCTCCCCTATCTACAGCTAGCTGAACCCCCTCCACCCCTTGAGTTTGCGGCAAATCAGCGCTTTATCGTTGCAACAGCTTGTACCCGCTTGCTGGGCAGTGCACCGATTTGTGGGCCTGAGCGCGAAGGCCACAACTTCGAGGCCCACACGAATGGCGCTGACCGACACCGCTATCCGAGCCGCAAAGGCGAGCGAGAAGCGCCGGAAAATGTCGGACGGCGGCGGCCTTCAATTGTGGGGCATGCCGACCGGCTCGAAGCTGTGGCACCTGATTATCGTTTCGACGGCCGGCAGAAGAAATTGGCGCTTGGCAGCTATCCGGCGCTCGGGCTCAAGGATGCGCACACCGCGCGCGACCGCGCCAAAGAGACGATCGCTGCTGGCCGCGATCCCGGCGAGGCCCGCAAGGTCGAAAAGGCGGCGTGATCGAGCACCCTCGCCCATCAGGGCGATGATGACGTGCGCCGCGCATACAACTATACCGTGCATCGGCTTGAGCGCGTCGAAATGGCGGCGTGGAGGGTGAATGAACTCGACCGCCTGCCTGGCTTGGCGCTATGGCGTGCTTGACGGCGGCCTTGGTCAATCCCCTGCTCTGATCGAGCCGGCTATCGAGCGTGCGGCTCCGCAAACCACGACTTCGTCCAGCACATCCCGCTAGGCAGTGCCGACCAACCCATTCCCCTCACCCACCGGCCGCTATCCGCCGGTACATCGTCCAGCAAGGCGTCAGGACGTGCGGCAAGAATTCCGCCTGCAAAGCCGCGGTGAACCAGGGTGACATCGGCTCGAAGCCTTGCACCCTGTCGATAAGGCAGGTCGGCTGGAACACCGTATCCGCTTTTGCCAGATACGCGCGCGCCTCAGCGTCGGTGAGCGGCTGGATGGTGCGGCCGACATCGTGCACCACCTTGATGCCTTTCACCGGCTCGGCGCCAAGCGCCAGGCCGAACAGATCGACATTCGCGAGGGTCATGACGGCCCCCAGGCGGCTGATCTCCTCATGCGGAATGCGCTGAAGCGCATGGTCCACGCTCACCCATTGGGTGAGGAATAGCCTGGGCGCGGACAAGTTGATCCGATCGGGGCCGACCTTCTGCAGGGCATCGCGGATATTGTCCTGCTCCCACAGGCCGGCCGTGGCGGCGGCCTGCCGCATCATCGGTTCCGGAATGAGCGTATGCGGAAGGTAGCGCGTGACCCATGAGACAGCGACCGGCTTGCCCTCGCGTTGCAGGAGAACCGCTGTCGTGTTCTCGAAGGTACGGATCACCAGCGGGCCGGCAAGCAGGCTGACGCCTGCCGCCAGCATGGTGAGCCGCGGCAGTTGTACCGGCCGGCCGATCAATCCTGGCGCGAAGAGCAGTCCCAGTGCGCTCGTCAACTCAAGCCCGCCTGTCGACTGGCTTTCAGCGGCGGTGATCGTGACGATTGCAGCCAGCATCGCCAGCGGTTCTGCGACGCCTGCGAGCTGCTGCGAGATTGAAGAAGCGCCTTGTGATGCATGCCACCTCTCAAGCAGCAGCCACAGCACGAGAGCAGCAATAAGCAGTTGCTGGAAAAGGGTCCTGAAGATGAAAGTAGCGAATAAGTGGGGCACCATGCCGGCATTGACCCGGCTCATGGTGTGGATATCGGCGATATAGGCGCCGATCGGAGCGCCAGCCAGTTCCAGGATGAAAAGGGTTGCGCCGGCGATTGCCAAGCTCAACATGCCGGCGCGCCGCCAGCCCTTATCCAGTGCCGCCAGCACGACGAGAGGGCCGATAATCACCCCCACCAGCACGATCTTGAGGAAGAAGGCGAACAGCGCCGCATAGGCAACGACCAAGCCATTGGCCCAGGATAGTGAACGCCCCGCACGAAACAGCCAGGCGAGATAAGCGAGGCTCAAGGCGGCGCCGAGGCGGTTGTAGCTGGCGTTAAAGACCAGGCCGTAACCATCGCCTCCTCGAATGTTGGAGGGCACCAGGGCAGCAATGGCGACAACGCCGGCAAGTGCCAGCGCCGCCGTCGCCTTCGGCATCCGTGCCATTGCCACGACCAGGATCGGCGACAGCAACAGAAAACCGATGAGATGCGCCCCCATGTAGCTGGAGAACTGCGGGAACAGGCGCTCCGCCCCGAGATAGTTCAGATAAGGTAGAACGCCTGTCGGCAGCGAGAAATCGACATGCGGCATCTCCCCGGCCGCGATCCGTCGCGCTCCATCGAGCAGGAACAGAACATCGTTGCCGTCGCTGATGGCGGTGAGTTTGGGGAAAAGTGTCCAGTAACCCCAGAAACTGCCGGCAATCGCCAGGCAGACGGCCAGCGCCGCTGCCGGCGACAAGGCGCGCGGCGGCGAAGGCTCCTTCAGTTCAATCATCGTGCCCCTAACCCGATGCGGTGTCTCAATTCCGGACACAGATGCGCCCCCCTGGAGTAAACGTCGCAACGAAGAGAACGACGCCTAGTCCGAGCGCAAGGAGCGTGCCGCAGCCGTCTCAATTCGGCTCTGCGGCGCAATTGCATACCCGGACAGTTGGGGCGAAAACGCGACGCCGCCCTGCGCTCCATCATCGCGTTAATGGCAAATAGTTTTACGATAATCTTGCGCAAAACCTGTCACGCTGGACAGCGGCCTGACATAGTGGCGACCATGCAAGAACACCTTCCCTCCCGGCGCCACTCGCTTCCCGAGCTTTGCACATTCGGCGCTCTTGCCCTGGCGGATCTGATCCGTCGGCGCGAAGCCAGCGCCCTGGAGGTGATGGAGACCTATCTCGGCCACATCGAGCAGATCAATCCTGTCGTCAACGCGTTGATCTCGCTACGGTCCCGGACCGCGCTTCTGCGGGAAGCAAGACAGGCCGACGAGGCTGTCGCGCGGGGCGAGGTACTTGGTCCACTCCACGGCATTCCCCAGGCCATCAAGGACCTTTCCCTGACGCGGGGGCTTCTGACCACGTTCGGCTCGCCTCTCTTCGCCGATTTCGTGCCGGATCAGGATGCGATCGTGGTCGCACGCATGCGGGCGGCCGGCGCCCTGATCATCGGCAAAACCAACACCCCGGCATACGGCTACGGCTCGAACACCTATAATCCGCTGTTCGGCCTCACCCGCAATGCCTATGACCCCACGAAGGTGGCGGGCGGATCGAGCGGCGGCGCGGGCGTGGCGCTGGCCTTGCGCATGCTGCCTGTCGCCGATGGCAGCGATATGGGCGGCTCGCTGCGCAACCCGGCCGCGTTCAACAATGTGTTCGGCTTTCGTCCCTCGCAGGGTCTCGTCCCGGCCGCAGCACTCGATCCCTTCTACGGGCAGATGGCAACCGAAGGCCCCATGGGCCGCTCGATCGACGACCTCGCTATGCTGCTGGCGGTGCAAGCCGGCCATGATCCGAGATCGCCGCTGTCGTACGATGACCCACGGCTCGGGCAATGGCGCGGCCTGCACCAAACGCTCGCCGGCGTGCGGTTTGGCTGGCTCGGCGATCTCGGAGGGCATCTTCCGTTCGAGACCGGCATCCTGCCCCTGTGTGAAGGTGTCTGCCGTATCCTCGAAACGGCCGGCGCCCATGTCGAACCCGCGACGATCGATTTCGACCCCGAGCGGCTCTGGCAGTCCTGGGTTCTCCTGCGTAGCCACAGCATCAGCGGCAAGCACCGTAACGACTACGGCAATCCGGAGACACGCCGTCTGCTCAATGAGCAGGCGATCTGGGAGATTGAAAAAGGGCAGCGACTGAGCGGGCGTGACGTCTACGAGGCTGGCCTCGTGCGCGGCGCGTGGCACAAGGCACTTCTCCAGGCATTCGATCGGTTCGACTTCCTGCTGCTGCCGGCCGCCCAGGTCTTCCCGTTCGCTGCGGAAACCCGATGGCCGACGGAAATCGCCGGCCGCACCATGGACAGCTACCATCGCTGGATGGAGGTCGTCGCAGGGCCGACCTTTGCCGGCGCTCCCGCTATCAGTGTCCCGGCCGGTTTCAACGAAGCCCGCTTGCCGATGGGGTTGCAGATCATTGCCGCACCGCGCCACGATGCGGAGTTGCTGGCCATCGCCGCCTTGTATGAAAAACTCTGCCCTTGGCTCGGCCGCCTGCCCGCCCTTCTGCTGGCTGATTGAAGTTTGTAAAGCGCAATGGATCGCCTCAAATCGGGCTCTGGGCTCAACCAGCCGATTGGTGGCTTGCGGTGTAAACTGTCAATTGAGCGGCGAAAGCCCTCTTGTAAGCAGGCCGCGCTTCGCCGCGCGCGACATAGGCCGCCAAGTTTGGATATTCATCCAGAATACCCGACGCTTTCAGCCAGAGCAGCACTGACACCATCATCAGATCGCCCGCACTGAAAGAACTGTCGAGCCAGTCGGCACCGGCCAAGCGCGCGGAAAGTTGGCCCAGCCGGTGGCGAACATGATCCTCGATCAGCGGGAGGCGTTGGGCATACCACGGCTTGTCGCGCTCGAGCAGCCTCGCAGTCGTAAGTTCAATGATCGGCGGCTCCATCGTGTTGAGCGCAGCAAACATCCATGTGATCGCGCGCGCCTTGGCATCCGCATCATCCGGCAGCAGGCCCGCATAACGATCGGCGATATGGAAGATGATCGCCCCGGTCTCGAACAGCGCAAGGTCGCCTTCCTCATAGGTTGGTATCTGGCCGAAAGGATGAAGCGCCAGATGCGCGGGTTCCTTCATCGCCTTGAACGAAACAAGGCGAACGTCGTAGGGCTGGCCCACTTCCTCAAGTGCCCAGCGCACGCGCATGTCACGCGCCAGGCCCTTACCACCATCGGGTGAGCGCTCAAAAGCGGTAATGGTGATGGTCATCGAGAGGCTTCCCTGTTCCGCAGCCGGCGACCATGATCGCCCTCGACACTTCCGACGAGAAATGCGCTCTCATTGAGGCTCGGGTTGGCCGAGCCTCAGGAGTGCCGCCATGGCCCGAAAACTTCACGCCGCCGATATCGCCGACCGCGAACTGATCGCAACGGCGGTTTCGTACACCACAGCCAACTGCTACACACTTCTCATCAGATTGGCATCCCCCGGTGAGGCGTCCGGGCTTCGCAAATGGCTGCTACCGAGGACGCATTCCGACAGACGTCCGAAAGAGGGCAATCGGCCTCACCATCGACATATCGCTAGGCACCGAAACCTTCCCGGTGACAATCACCGAGAAGGCGGCCGAGATCACGCCCTCCCTGCGGACCAATAGCAAGACCGAGATTGCCGTGAGGAATGCCGCAACGCAGGCTTACCTGGAGACCGTCTGGCAGGCGCTGCGAGCCGATCAGCGAATAAGCATGACTGAAAGTCACGTTTCCCTGTGGCTGCTTGTCCTTCTCGATGTGATCCATGATGCGGTTGAACGCAGGAATGGCGGTCTCGCGCTGCTCATGGATATGAATGTCGATCCCGACATCGAAATCGGTAGCGAGTTGAACCGTCGTGCCGACCGATTTTTCCATTGCGTGGTCGAAAGAAGCGAGATCGACGCCGCCAACATAGCTGACGCCGCCCGACTTCAGCGCCTCGCGCATCAGGCCGACGCTATTGGCGGCCAACAGACCGTGTTGCGGGAATATGATGATCTTCGATTCCGGTGTGTCCTTGAAGCGCTCAAACGATGCCTTGAGGTGTTCGAGATTGCCCAGCTTGCTGACGGGATCGACATTGCAGTGGCTGCGGCAGACGGTGGTGCCGTGCGAATGCATAAGGCGGATCAATTGCAGCCGTATGTTCTTCCGCCACCGGTAGAAGTTTGGGCAGAAGTGCGCGTTCCTGGGCGACACGATCCGCCTGACCAAGCTAGGCGGGAAGTGTCGCCTGCCACGGTCCGCGATAAAAAGTCTTGTCCAGGTGGATGCGAATATCGCGGAAGGTCGGCAGCATCATCTGGCCTTGCGTATTATAGGCTGCCGTATCCGGGAGAATAGCCGCCTTCGTATCGAGGATGCCGGCGAGCTTGCCGTCGGCGATGCGCAGCGTCTTTAATTCGGTGCTGGTGTGAGTGATGACGGGCGCATCGAGCCAGGGCTTCTTTTCCTCGACAAAGCCGGTCTCGAGGCGGGTGTTTGTCAGGTAAAAGGCGCTCGGCAGGTTCTGCACGCCGGTGAGCGCCGTGATGACTGTGCTTGCGCCGACCATCGGCGCTGCCGCTGCCTTGCCAGCGCTCCCCGCGAGGCCGCCTCCCAGGGCCAGGCTTCCGACGCCAACGCCTTTCACAAAGCCGCGCCGAGACAGACTTGCCCGTGGATAGCTCATATTTTTCCCTCCAGGAGAACGACAGCAGCTACCGCCCGCAACATGGATAGTTCCTGACAGTGGGTGAAAATTGTCAATGGCCGCGGGCCGAGCCGGTGGCCGGTCGGTGAAGGGCATCGCTCAAGGTCGCGTGATGCGGCTCAGCCTTTATATCGATCATGCCGGAGGCAAGCACGGCAGGCCGCTGCACGCCGTGCTCACATCAAAACTGAAGTGCAATTGTATTGCCAGCACAGATACGGCCGGCGCGAGGCGGGCCGTATCTGTGCGACGTGGCTTACTCGGTCGCGGCGCCGATCGCCTTCAGGCCGGCAACGGCGCAGCCGGCGTCGATGTCGCCCGAGGGTGCGCCGCCGACACCGATGCCGCCGACAAGCGCCTTGCCGAACTTGATCGGCAGGCCGCCGGCCTGGATGACCATACGCGGATCCATGTCGCGCAGGCCGTTATTGGCCGGCTTGGCGGCGATGAATTCGGCCAGGCCGGCCGTGTCGCGGCCGAGAGCGGCCGAGGTGAAGGCCTTGCCTTCGGCACTGGAGCCGGTGTGCGGGCCGGAATTGTCGGCCTTCAGCAGCACCTTGGTCGAACCGTCGCGCGCCACGATGGCAACGCTGACATTGTTGCCGCCGGCGACGCAGGCCTTCAGCGCGGCGTCGGCCGCCTTGATGGCGGTTTCGAGCGGCAGGTAGGGGGCGGTCGGCAACTCCTGCGCGGTAGCGGCAAGAGGGGCAAGCAGCGTGGCGGCGAAAACGATATTGCGGATCATCATGGTCTCCTTTCCAGTTGATGGGAGGAAACTAGCCTTGCGCCAGCAAGCCCGGTATTCGTAGGCTTTGCGACGCCCTCCGTAATTCTACGGAGCCTGAAGCCTGTCGCGATCTTTCGGATCGCTTCGGACGCATCTGTATTTCTCCTGTAACCGGTTCCTGCTTCCGCGAAACATGCGTCAGCGCCCTTCGAGCCACAAGCGCGTCATCTCAGCCTGCGAAATAGTGCCGAGCTTGGCGCCGATGGCGGCGCGGTGGCTTTCCACCGTGCGTGGCGACAGGCCCAGTCCCTCGGCGATCTGGCGCGTGGTGAAGCCTTCCGCGATGCGGTCCAGCACGTCGCGCTCGCGCGCGGTGAGAGCGGCGAGCAGCGCCAGGGTCTCCGCCTTTTCGGCGCGCCGGGCGAGCGTGTGCTCCAGCGCCTCCTGTCCCTTCTGGATGGCGTCGATCAGATCCTGTTCGTCGATTGGCTTGGACAGGAAATCGACTGCTCCGTTGCGGAAGGCGCGCCGACAGGCCTCGATGTCGCCATGGCCCGAAATGACGATGGTCGGCCAGTCGACGCCGTGTGCGTTGAGTTTTTCCTGTAGCTTCAGCCCGGAAACGGCCGGCATGCGAATGTCGAGGATCAGGCAGCCGGGTTCGAGCTTCGGCACCTGCGCCAGAAACACTTGCGGATCGGCGAAGCCGGTGGCGACGATGCCGACCGTGGAAAGAAGCAGGCCAAGCGCGTGGCGCACCGCCTCGTCGTCATCGACCAGGTAGACTGGGCGGCTCATTGGGCGACCTCCGCCAGATCTTCGTTGCGCGGCAGGACGACCCGGAAGGTCGCGCCCGAGCCGCCGTCGACCAGCGCGATCCCCCCGCCGGCGCGTTCCACAAGGCGCTGGCTCAACGCCAGCCCCAGCCCGGTCCCGTTCGCGCGGGTCGTCGTGAAGGGCGTGAACATGCGGGGCCGAAGGTCCTCCGGCACGCCGGGGCCGTTGTCGACGACTTCGAGCGTGGTTTGACTGTTGTCCTGTCGCAGCCTGACGACAACCCGGCCGCCGCCGCTCATATCACAGGCCGCCTCTATGGCGTTGCGTACAAGGTTGAAAACGACCTGCTCCATCTCGACGGGATCGGCAGCCACAAGCACCGGGGCTTCCGGCACCTCGAAGGCGAGTTGCGCGCCCTGCCGCTCGGCTTGCGACGCCAGCAGCGCCCGCACATTGCCGACCGCCTCGCGCAGGTCGAAAGCCGACACTGGCTTGTGCTGCGGGCGCGACCAATTGCGGAATCGCTCCAGCATGGCGGACGCCCGGCGCGCCTGCGTCACCGTATCGTCGAGGATCGGCGCCAGCGCAGCGGTGTCCCCGCGGCCGAGCAAGCGCCTTCCCGCTTGCGCCTGTGCGAGAATGGGGGTGAGCGGTTGGGTCAATTCATGCGCGAGGCCGCTCGCCATCTCACCAAGCGCGTTGACGCGTGAGGCATGGGCGAGGCGTGAATCCAGCGCGCTGAGGCGCGCCTGTTCCAGCGCCGCACCGGCGCGGGCGCGCTGGCGCAGGATGACCAGTGCGGCGAGATAAATCAGGCCGACGGCAAGCAGCAGCAGGCCGGCTTTCAGCGGAGGAAAGAGGTCGGCAGGGCCGATCGCCACCCCGGTCTGAAGGAGCAGAGGCTGCGAGGCGCTGCCGAGAGCCTTTGAAAACCTGACCGTTTCGGGCGGCATGCCCTGACCCACGAGCCGATGCCCGTCCGGAAGGGACAGGCTGAGCGCCACGCCGGGCCGCGACCAGAATGCCGTCGTCTCGCCAAGCAGTTTTCGGGCATCAATGCCAAGCATCAGCCCGTAACGCGCCGCATCCGAATTGGGGCTGCGCTTCACCATCATGTAGTGATGTGGCTTGCCCGGACGCGGCAGGAGAACGATCCTTCCGTCGGATGCGCGGGTGGCGGAACGGACGAGGTCCGCGGTGCCCGGATCGAGGGGTTCGGTGCCGGTTATTCCGCCTTGCGGGTCGAGCGGCACGAGTTGCACTTCGTCGATGCGCGAATAGAAGCGCGAGATCGTCGCGGCGACATCGAGAAACAGATCGTGCCTTTCGCCCTGTCCGGCGACCGCAATCGCGGATAGCGCCGTCAGATGTGCATCGTGCTGGTCGGCGCGCTGGGAAGTCAGCCGGTAGAGCGTGACGCTTTCCTGTTCCAGTTCGGCAATCAAGGCATGGCGCTGGACCAGTGCGAGCGTGCCAGCCGCGACAGCCAATAGTAGAAACAAGATGACGATCAGCTTGATCGGATCTTCGAAGATCGGTCGAGTGCTACGGTTCATCGGACTATTCTGACAGTTTGCACGGAGAACTGAAATCCATGCCGTCGCCTGTGTTCGGGGTTGTCGATTCCCTTTATCCGCTTGCCGCCAATGGGGCGTGTCTCTCCTCAAGAACCGCTCCCATCCGCTCCACCAGTTCCGAAGCAGGGCCCGCGCTTTCCCAGGCATAGATGCAGACGGCCATTGGAGGCTCGATACCGAAAGGCTCACATTGCCGAACGCGATATCCGGTAACCGCGCTTCTCGGCAGGAGGGACAGGCCGAGCCCGGCTTCCACCGCGACCAGCACATTGTGAAGACTGCTGCCCGAGAAGGTGATGTACCAGCGAAGTCCTTCGCGCTCGATACGCTCGAACATTGCCTCGCGGTAAAGCCCCCCCGGAGGAAAGGCGACCAGCGGGACCGGGTCGGGCCAGTCGGCGGGAGCGTCGGCACTCTCGAACCAGGCCATCGTTTCCGGGAAAGTCGCCCGGCAATCGGCGCTGGCCACGGATTCCTTGACGATGACGATGTCGAATTCGCCGGCGCGGTAGCGCCGGGTGAGGTCACGGCTCAATCCCGCGGTGACATCGAGCTGAATGTCGCGATGGCGTCGGACGAAATCGCCGAACACCATTGCCATCGCCGCCGTGACGATATCTTCCGGAACGCCGATGCGGATTGAAGCCGTGCCGGCCGGATCGCCAAGCGCTGCTTGCGCCTCCCGCTGGAGCGACAGGATACGCCGGGCGTAGCCCAGAAGCCGCTCGCCGGCGGATGTCGGCCCGACCGGCCGCGCCGCGCGTTCGACCAATGCCATACCGACCGCCTGCTCGAGCCGGGCAAGCTGCTGGCTGATGGTGGATTGCGTCATGTTCAGGCGTTCCGCCGCGAGCGTGAAGCTTCCGGCATCGACGATCGCGGCGAAGGAACGCAGAAGGCGTGGATCAAGCATATTCCTCACCCGGCGATCGCGAATATCAGGTGATATTCATCATCATAATACCCTTTATCCGAATATTTAATTTCCAAATAATATGTTGCATTCCTATCTGACTGGCATGGTCACCATGCAGCCGGATCGTCCCGGCCGTTTATCGCGGGAGCTCAAAAATGCCTCGCCGTTCGATCCTCAAGGGCGCCGCTTCTCTGCTGCTGACGGCCATCCCATTTGTTGCAGCAGGAAAAGCCATGAGCACAACACCACTCCATCAGGCCGCAGGCGAGAATGATGTCGCCGCAATCAGGAAGCTTCTGGCCCAGGGCGCGGACATCGACACGCGCGATGCCGATGGAGCAACAGCATTGCTGGTCGCCACCCATGCCAACCAGATCGAAGCCGCCGGGGCGCTGATTGATGCCGGTGCCGACGTCAACGCCAAGGACGACATCAACGACAGCCCCTATCTCTATGCTGGCGCGCGCGGCCATCTCGAAATCCTGAAGATGACGCTTTCGCACGGTGCCGATCTCAAGAGCGTCAACCGCTATGGCGGCACCGCTCTTATCCCGGCCTCGGAACGCGGCCATGTCGAGACGGTGCGGACACTGATCGATGCCGGTGTGAAGGTCGACCACGTCAACAATCTCCATTGGACGGCGCTGTTGGAGGCGATCATCCTCGGCAATGGCGGCGAACGTCACCAGAAGATCGTCGAGCTTCTGGTCAAGGCCGGTGCCGACGTCAATCTCGCCGACGGCAAGGGCGTGACGCCGCTCCAGCATGCGCGGGCGAGCGGCTACAAGGAAATCGAGGCGACGCTGTTGGCAGCCGATGCCCGTTGAAGAAATGGGCGCGCTGAATAACGAAGGAACCGAGCCATGACCGACGAAAGCCGCTTTCTCGGCGAAGCGATCGAACTTGCTCGCGCCAACATCGACAAGGGTGGCCGCCCCTTCGGCGCGGTGCTGGTGCGTGACGGTGCAGTGGTCGTCACGGCGGTGAACGAGATCCATGCCACCAACGACCCGACCTCGCATGCGGAAATGAACGCCATCCGCGCGGCCAGCCACAAGTTCGGCTCGCCGGATCTCAGCGGCAGTGCCGTCTATGCCAGCGGACACCCGTGTCCGATGTGCATGGCGGCAATGCGGTTGGCCGGCGTCGAAAAGGTCTTCTACGCTTATTCCAACGACGACGGCACTCCGTTCGAGCTTTCTACGGCGGCGATCTACGAAGACCTCGCCAAACCGTTTGCCGAACAATCCATGGCGATCCGCCATGTGCCGGTCCGGCCGGAAGGCAAGACCGATCTCTATGCCGAGTGGGCCGAAGCGCAGACCAGGCAGGGCCAAGGCAAACAGGCCTAGACACATGGTGTCCGAACAGCCCTCCCGTGCGTCGCAGGTTCTGCTGCTGGCAGCCGTCGCTCTCGTCGGCCTCAATCTCAGGCCGTTCATCACCGGCATCGGGCCGCTGGCGGCCGATATCGGCGCCGAGACGGACCTCGACCTCAAGGGCATCTCGCTGCTGACGCTGGTGCCGATGTTCCTGATGGGCGTGTTCGCCTTCGCCGGGCCTTTCCTGTAATCGCGGATCGGCGCGCGGCGCTCGACCATCGCTTCTCTCGCCGTACTCGTTCTAGGCTCCGCCCTGCGGCTATTTTCCAACAACGGCTGGCAGATGGTGGGAACGGCGGCCCTGCTCGGGCTCGGCGTGGCGATTATCCAGGCGGTGTTCCCCGGCATCGTCAAGAAGCAGTTCCCGGGCCATGTCGGCGTCGTCATGGGGCTTTATTCGGCAACCCTGATGGGCGGCGGCGCGCTGGGCGCACAGGTCGCGCCGCTGATCGCGGCCGCTTCGGATTGGCATCTCGGCCTTGCCTGGATGGCGATCCCGGCGGCGCTGGCCTTGGTGCTGGCGCTCTACAACCTGCCGCGCGACGCCGCCGCCCGGCAAAGCAGCGCAGGCACAATGGCCCTGCTCGGCCGGCCGCGCGTCTGGCTCTTGATGGCCTATTTCGGCCTCGTCAATGGCGGCTATTCGACCGCCGTAGCGTGGCTGGCGCCCTTCTACAGCGAGCATGGCTGGGGTGCCGCCGCCAGCGGCAGCCTGTTGGCGATCATGGCGATTAGCCAGGCGCTGGCGGCACTCGTCCTGCCGATGCTCGTCCGCGGCAGGGATCTTCGGCCGGGGCTGTGGCTAACGCTTGCCTTGCAGGCCACCGGCTTCGCCGCGCTGGCACTCTCGCCAGAAGCGGTGCCCGTCTTGTGGGCGGTCGTGCTCGGCGCGGGGTTGGGCGGCTGTTTCTCATTATCGATGATCGTGGCGCTCGACCACCTGCCCGACCCGACCGAGGCCGGCGCGCTCTCGGCGCTCATGCAGGGCGGCGGCTTCCTGATCACGGCGCTGCCACCATGGATCGTCGCGGTGTTGCACGAGACGACAGGCAGCTTCGTGGCAAGCTGGCTGTTGCATCTGGCCTGTGCGGTCGTGGTCGCAGTGCTCTACCGGCGCGTCACTCCGGCAAGCTATGCGATGGCGATGAGACCATCGACCCTGCTTCTCCATGACAAAGCTATCGCCAGGGAATAGGAATGGGCTTTGTCGCAAGCGCCACACTTTGGCAAATCAGCTGAGCAAGCATGGTATTCAGGCCGCAAGGATTTCGAACTGCGTGACGCTTGCAAGCAGGGATTACTTGCAGCCAGGGATATTGCGGGCAGTGATTATAGGTATACCTCCCTGTCGTTTGCGCATCATGTTAACTATTTCGAACCCAGACAGGATCGTTGCAGCGCTGGCGGTTGATTTGAAGCCGAGCATAGATTGGATCCGCCGCTTGACGCGCGGTCATCGTGCTCGATGCGGTGACCGTCCCTTCGCTCAGCGCAGTGACATCTCGCCGCGCTACGTCCGCAAGCTCTTCCAGGACGAACCGACGACGTCTTCCGATTTTGTGCTCTCACTGCGGCTGGAGCGGTCGCAACAATTGCTGCGCAGTCCGGCGCGGGCTATCCGACCATCGCATCAATCGCGCACGCCTGCGGCTTCAACGACCTGTCTTATTTCAACCGGACGTTCCGGTGCAGATGCGGCATCATACCGTGGGGTTTTCACAATGGGGGTTAACCAACTGGTAGATGTTATCGTGATTCCGATGATACGCTCGGCACGACAATGACGGTTTCGTTGTCATTCTACCTGACTTCACCGAAGCGATATCCAGCACGGCGATTTCCTGATCGAGCCAAGCGATATGGCGGGCGATGGCCTCAGTGAGATTCGGATCGCCATCACTGAGGCGTACGGCTTCCTGGGCGGCCAGCATGCGCGCATCGATCGGATCGGTCTTGGCCCGCCGTCCGAGCGCCCGGGCGAAATCCCGGGCCCGCTCGGGATTGACACGGGCGAAGGCGATTGCGTCCTTCTCCAGTCTCCGTCTGAGGAGCGTGTCGTAGTGACTGGTCGCCTCCAGGACGACGAAGCGGCCAGGCGGCAGCGTCGCAGCCCATGCGGTCAGTGCCGGGGTGGTATTGGCGATACGGCGCGGGCCGCGTTCGGGATCGTATATGTCGAGATGCGCTTTGGAGACATCGATTCCGGCGTAAACAGGAGGTATACTCACAGAGCATGTTCCTGTGTTTGCGAGATCTGCCACCAACAGCCTCGTGCAATTGTTCAGCTGGATGACAAAGGCGGACGGAGGCCAAGCCCGCTCACAGTGTCACGACACCGCGAATCCAACGGTCTCCTGTCCGCCGCCCGCTATGCACAAACATCACACACGAATCCAGAGGCCACTGGCTCCCTTGGCTCTGGATTCCCGCCTGCGCAAGACCGCTGCGAAACCGCGGAATTGCTCATTGATTGATCGGGCGCTGCGTTTTTTGGTTGGCTGTCTGGAGCGTGCTTTCGGCCAGCTTGGCCGGGGTTTGCCACGGCCTGTGACCGGCTGCCATCAGGCGATGGCGGCTGCGGTTCTCGGATTGTAGGCGATGGCGACGGCCCGGTTCGACTGATCCAGCACCTCCGCGAACAGCGCATCGCCGAGGCCGCTCTTGCGCAATCCGTTGCGGAAGCGGCACAGCGTCGTCTCGTCCGGCGGCGCAGCATCCAGAGCAAAGCCGCAGAAGCGCCGGAACGACGCCCGGTCGAGCAAAGCCTCCTCGAGGCCCGGATCGGACAGGCCGTACCATTGCTGCAGCAAAAGAGTCTTGAACATGGACAGCGCCGCGTAGGGCGGACGGCCCGTCCCCTCGAACCGGAACGACCGCACAAGCCCCACGATCCGGTCCCAGTCGAACAATGACACGATCCGCTCAAGCCGTGCATTGCGCCCGAAGCCAAGCGGAAGAAACGACTCGATGAAACTGTCCTGGCTCGTCATCATGCCCGCTGGAAAACAACCAGAGTGAATCACGAAAACCAGCACACGTCACTTTCGCAGAGGTCTCGCTTGCGGGAGAATGACAACCGAGGACACCTTGCGCCGGCATCGACAGGACCGCCCGTCTTGCCTTCCGTGTCGGGATCGGCGGACCTGTTCCGCCGATCCCGATTGGAAAAGCCCGACGGTCTGGGAATGACACGCCGCTCCCGATCCCCAAACGCGGCTTCCGAAGCCAACTTTCGGGCCACCCCCTATTCACGCGGCGTGATATGCATGGTAGCGGCTTGGGGATGGCGTGTTTCGTCGGCAATCCATGCTGCGAGGCCGTCTCCCGCGCGATCGTCCGTGCGGGACCAGCAGGCGCATCGTTGAGTAGAATGCTGAAACGCCGAGATATCCTGAAGCTTGGCAGCGCTGGCGCGGTTGCGCTCATCTCACCCGGAGCAGCGCTCGCGCAGACACCTCCCCCTTCTCCGCTGGCGAGCCTCGCCGACGGCCAGACCTTCCGTTTCGAAGCGTTGCAGGCCGCCGCCAAGGCGCTGTCGCAGAAGCCGTATCAGGCAGTCAGCGCGCCGTTGCCGGATGTGCTCGGCGCCAACATGTCGATCAACGATTTCCGGGCGATTCGCCTCAAGCGCGAATTCTACGTCTGGAACGGCGACCCGGCCGGCTTCTCGATCGAGCCGCTGCATCGCGGTTTCGTGTTCGGCGCGCCGGTCACCCTGTTCACCATCGAGGACGGCACCATCCGGCGCGTCACCTATGAGGCGAGCCGGTTCAATTTCGGCAAGTTGACCGTGCCCGAAATCAAGACCGATATCGGCTTTTCCGGCTTCCGTATCCACCTCGCCGACGTGCCGAACCTGCCGGACATGGCGATTTTCCAGGGCGCGAGCTTCTTCCAGGCGCGCGCCCGCGGGCAGAATTACGGCATGCTCGCGCGCGCGCTCGCCATCCGCACCGCCGAGCCGCGCGGCGAGGAGTTCCCCTTCTTCCGCGCCTTCTGGATTGAGAAGCCGGCCGCGGGCTCCGGCATGATCATCGTCAACGCGCTGGCCGATTGCGAGAGCGCCAGCGCCGCGTTCCGCTTCACGCTGCGGCCGGGCGATGCTACAATCATCGACACCGAAGCGACGCTTTATGCCCGCGCGGCGATTGACCATGTCGGCTTCTCGCCGATGCAGGGCACGTACATGTTCGGCCCCAACAGCCGGCGCACCGTTGACGACATCCGGCCGAGCGTCCACGAATGCGACGGCCTGCAAATGTATAACGGCCGCGGTGAATGGCTGTGGCGGCCGGTGCAGAACCCGGACAGCCTGCAGGTCTCCGCCTTCGTCGACGAGAACCCACGCGGTTTCGGCCTGATGCAGCGCGATCGCGACCCTAACAGCTATTACGATAGCGAACAACGTTGGGAAACCCGCCCCAGCCTGTGGATCGAGCCGATCGGAGACTGGGGCCAGGGCACCGTGCAACTGGTCGAGATTCCAAGCGATTCCGATGTGAACGACAATATCATCGGCTATTGGCGCCCCCGCGGCACCGTGCCGGCCGGGCGTGAGGTTTCGATCGCCTACCGCCAGTTCTGGTGCTGGGCGCTGCCCGAGAAAATCGATCTCGCCACCGTCACCACCACGCGCATCGGGCGTGCCTCCAGCCGGGCCCGCCGCATTCTGGTCGAGTTTTCAGGCGATCAGATCGGCGCGCTGAAACAGGCCGGCGACGTGAAGGTCAACCTTTCGGCCGCGCCCGGATCGATGACCAACATCCGGAACTATCTCGATGCGGGACGCAAGACGTTCCGCGTCGTCTATGAGTTCGAGCCCGGCGGAGAAACGACATCAGAGATGCGGCTACAACTGGAGATCGGCGGCAAGCCGATCTCCGAGACATGGCTCTATCGATGGACCGCCTGATCGCGCGCGACCGCTGCCCCGCTCTCGCCACGCCGGCCATGCCGCCTGAACAACGCCTGGCGATGCCGGCCCAATCCTTCGAGAGCTTTCAGGCATCCGAGCGGCGGGCGCTCACAATGCCGAAGCTGGATTTCACGCCGTGGTTCTCGCGCCTCGTGGTGTTCGGCGGCGGCGCGCTGCTGACCGCCTATGGCGCCTACCAGATGTACAAGGTCGTCGAGGTCGGCGGCGTCACCTTCCTGGAATGGGTGCTGCTCGTCCTGTTCCTGATGAACTTCTCCTGGATCGCGCTCGCCTTTTCCAGCGGCCTGCTCGGGTTTTTCTCGCTGCTGATGAAGCGCGCGCCGAAAATGACCGTGCCCGAAACGCTGCACAGCCGCACCGCCGTGATCATGCCGATCTACAACGAGGCGCCAAGCCGGGTGTTCGGCGCCATGGAAGCCATGGCGGCCGATGTCGCCCGCACCGGCCTCGCCGAGCATTTCGAGTTCGTCTTCCTGTCCGACACCACCAACCCGGATGTCTGGATCGCCGAGGAGCGCGCCTTCCTGACGATGCGGGCACGGGTTGCGCCGGAAACGGCCGTCTATTACCGGCACCGCAGCGACAATACCGGGCGCAAGGCCGGCAACGTCGCGGATTTCGTGACGCGCTGGGGCGGCGCCTATGACCACATGCTGGTGCTCGACGCCGATAGCCTGATGGACGGCACCACAATCGTGGCGCTTGCCGCCGCCATGGAGGCCGATCCCGATTGCGGCGTGATCCAGACACTGCCGCTGATCATCAACCGCAACACGCTGTTCGCCCGCGTGCAGCAATTCGCGGCGCGCGTCTATGGCCCGGTCATCGCCGAGGGGTTGCGGCTCTGGATGGGGCGCTCCGGCAATTACTGGGGCCATAACGCCATCATCCGCGTCAAGGCCTTCGCCGACCATGCCGGCATGCCGGTGCTGAAAGGCAAGCCGCCCTTCGGCGGCCATATCCTCAGCCATGATTTCGTCGAGGCGGCGCTGATCCTGCGCGCCGGCTACGCCGTCACCATGGTGCCGGGCCTGGTCGGCAGCTACGAGGAAAGCCCGCCCTCGCTGATCGACCTCGCCGCGCGCGATCGGCGCTGGTGCCAGGGTAATCTGCAGCATGTCCGCGTCATTGGCGCCAAGGGGCTGCATCCGGCCTCGCGCCAGCATTTCGCCACCGGCATCATGAGCTACCTCGCCTCGCCGCTATGGCTGCTGCAACTGATCGTCGGCATCATCATCGTGCTGCAGGCGAAATTCATCCGGCCGGAATATTTCACGACCGGGTTTTCGCTGTTCCCGTCCTGGCCGCGCTTCGACGCCGAACGGTCGCTGTCGCTGTTCGGCGCGACGATGGGCATCCTGCTGGCGCCGAAGCTGTTCGGCCTGCTGGTGACGCTGGCGCGTGGCGACGAGCGGCGCGCCTCGGGCGGCTTCTTCACGCTGATCGGCTCGACGCTGCTCGAGGTGATCCTGTCCGCCCTTTTGGCGCCGATCATGATGGTGATCCAGTCCGGCGCCGTGATGAACATCCTGTCGGGCCGTGACACCGGCTGGAATCCGCAGCGGCGCGACGACGGCTCGATCCCGCTGCGCGACATTTTCCGGCGCCACCGGACACATATGGCGCTTGGCGTCGTCTCCGGCATCGCCGCCTTCCTGATCGCGCCGTCGCTGTTCGCCTGGATGTCGCCGACGATCATCGGCCTGCTGCTCGCGGTGCCGATTTCATGGGCGAGCGGGCAACTCGCCATCGGCCTGTGGCTGAAGCGGCGCCGGCTGCTGCTGACGCCGGAAGAAACCAATCCGCCGCCGATCGCGGGCACCGCCGCCGCGATCATTGCCGACCTGGCCAGCGCCGAGCAGGATGACATCGACGGCCTGCGCCTGATGCATGACGATTCGGGGTTCCGCGAAGCCCACATCGCCATGCTGCCGGTTTCCGGCCAGCGCCGGCGCGGCGACATCGACCTCAATCGCGCCGTCGCGATCGCCAAGCTCGGCGATGCCGATTCGATCGGCAAGGCGACACGCTGGCTCGACAAGCCCAAGGAGCGCATGATCGTGCTGCGCGATGCGGCGTTGTTGGGGATGCTGGCAAAGCTGCCCGGCGACACCGGCGAGGGCGAGATGCAGGAACGCCCCGCGCCAACCTGATCAAGGTTTTCGCGTGCGGCTACCCTGCCATGCGGTGAGCCGCATTGACCGTGCCGCGCTTTCCACCTAAACACCGCGAATTCCGCGCGTCACTCGCGAGATGGCGACGGTGCGGGCGGGTAGCTCAGTGGTAGAGCACGTGACTTTTAATCATGTGGTCGAGGGTTCGATCCCCTCCCCGCTCACCATTTACCTCATTGAGATTGCTAAAATAACTTTTCCGCCTCGCGGCGATAGTGCGAGCAATTTCAACTTTGGTGGCCATATGGTGATCACAGGAAAATGATGTCGCAAGGCAACTTGGGACAACGCATCTCGCTGCAGAGATGCGCGATGCGACATTTCAGTGAACAAAGCCACTCCGTAGCGCGCAAGCCCGAGGGCGCGCACGCACCGCTAACCGCGCAGCTGTCGCTTGAGCATCATGCTGGGGCGTGAAAGGCTTCTCTTTTGGGGCGGGGTTTGTCAAGCAAAGGGGAGCCTCTGCGCGTAAGGTTGGCGCGCAGGTTGTCGTGGCCTTGCTGGCAAATGCGTGTCGGCTTCGGCGCGGAGGAAGATGATGAGTTCCCGCCAAGGGTCTGGCTTCTCTTCGAAGTCGGCGCGAAGCCGCTTCATGATCGGGTCGGATGGAGAGGCATCTCAAATCTTTTTACCGAACTGGCAGCCTGAGCTGACGTCTAGCCCCGCCTCGAGATTGCCTATCCACTCGTCCCTGACGGGACTTCTATCCGCGCCGCCGCGTAGAACTCTTGGTTCGATTTCCTAGGCGGCCTTGGCCTCCCAGCGATATGGCGTGTTGTCGACCCACATCCGATGCACGATGATCGCCAAGCGTCGCGCCACCGCCACGGTAGCCTTCATCATGCCTCGCCGGCGAGCGATGGTGAGGCCCCACGCCTTCAGTGGCGCGCTTCTCTTTGTAAGTCGCAGCAGGATCCCTGCAGCCTCTAACAGTACCCATCGGATACCGGCATCACCGCACTTCGAAATTCCAGTGTCCCGGTCGATCTCGCCGGACTGATAGCGCGAGGGCGTCAATCCGAAGTGAGCTGGAACGGAGCGTGGTCGGCGGAAACGCGCCGGCTCGTCAACTCCCGCTCGGAAACTCAGGGCGACTACCGGCCCGACACCTGGTGCCGTCATAAGGAGTTTGCATGTGTCGTCGCTCTCGGCCAATTGTAGCATCGCCTTGAGCAGGCACTGAAACTGTTCTCTCAGCACGCGCCGGACTTCAAGAAGAGGGGCAATCACTAGACGAAGATGCGCGGATTGTTCGAGCAACTCGATAATCCGTCGCTCGAACCGCACTCTGGTCGCGGCTCCAACCTTGAGGCCGAAGTTGCGCAACAGGCCGCGCAGGCTGTTCTCCGCATCGAGAAGCTTCGCCTGCACGAACTTGCGCGCAGTGAGCAGCATCCGAATCTCCTTGCTCCGGACGGTATTGACATGCACCGGCTTGTAGAGCCCGACGCGCATCATCTGTGCGATGCCGCGGGCATCGTTGCGATCGGTCTTGTTGATCTGCGCCGGGAGCGCCGCCTTCATGTGCCGCGTCTCGACGCAGATCACCGGATAGCCCGCGGCCGCGAGGCCGCTGTCGAGCCATTGCGAGAGCGGACCGGCTTCGAGGCCGACGGACAGTTCCATGGCAGATCTCCTGACCGGTTGAACCGTTGGAGCCTGCCCGCAAGACCGAACGCACGCTACTCACTCGCCGGTCGGTGCCGGAGCCCCAATTATCCGATCTTTTTACGGTCAGGCATTCTGATCGGTATCGGCGAGACGCGCCGCGAGCGGACCGACGTGCTGCTTGCTCTGCGCGCGCTCCATCGTGAGTTCGGGCATATCCAGGAAGTGATCGTCCAGAACTTCCGGGCTAAGCCGAACACCCGCATGGCGGATGCGCCCGAGCCGACCTTCGAGGATCATCTGTGGACCGTCGCCGTGGCGCGGGTCATCCTTGGCGCCGCAGCCAACATCCAGGCGCCACCCAACCTCAGTGCAGGGGGCGTTGGGGCGAATACACGCCACACTTCCTTTCAAATCTCCACGACCTGCCAGATCTGCTCGAAAGCCTCCGGCGGGCAGCCCTGATTTGGCGGCCGCGCTCTTTCGCAGCGCCGGAATGGCTGCTTTCAGTCCGCTTCTGCGCCGTGTTCTGAGGTTGGCGAGGGAATTTCCAGGTCGGGGCTGGCGACGAACTGGGCCATGACCCAATCGATGAACAGCGCAATCGCAGAGCTGTTTCGGTTGGCGCGCCTCACGAGGTAAAAGCTCTTCGACATCTCGACCGTTGCCGCCATCGGCCGCACCAGACGCCCTTCCGCGAGCATGTCATCGGTCAGCAGCGACCAGCCGAGCGCTACGCCCTGCCCGTCGCAGGCGGCCTGCAACACCAGCGAATGGCTATTGAACCGGGTGCTCGGCTTCATGCGGCCGGCATCGACGCCAAGCTCGGAAAACCATTGCGCCCAGCCGAAACGGCCATGCCTCGCATCTTCGGTGGCGAGCAGCCTGGCCTGCAAAAGCGCTTCCGGATTGTCGATCTGCGGGTTCTCATCCCGGTATCGCGGACTACACACCGGGAAGACGCTGCTCGTCCGGATCAGTGTCGCGTCATAGCCGGACCAGGCTCCGTCACCGTAGGCCAGACCGACCTCGACCTGATCGGCGATGCGCTCGAAACCTTCATCCGTAGCGATCAGGTCGACCGCGATATCGGGAAAACTCTTCTGGAAATCGGCCAGCCGGGAAACCAACCAGAAGGTGCCCATGGAAAAGGTGACGCCGACGCTGATCCTGGTATGGCTGTTGACCTGCCTGATCTCCTCGACCGTGCCCGCAATCTGGTCGAACGCCATCACGATCGAGCGCAGGAGTTGATGTCCCTCCTGCGTGAGGCCAAGACCGCGATGATGCCGCTCGAACAGGGCGATGCCGAGTTCGACCTCAAGGGCGCGCACCTGCTGGCTCACGGCGGCCTGCGTCACACCGAGTTCCTGGGCCGACCTCGTGAAACTGAGATGGCGGGCCGCCGATTCGAACATGCGCAATCGCGACATGCGCGGGAGCCTGCCCACATAACCGCTCGAACTCATTCCATCTCCCCGGCCGCACCGCTGTTGGATAAAATCGGCATCGGCGCGGGCCAGCCAACATTCTTTGACAACGCCATGTTCAACGTGAACCCGGTTTGAGCCAAGCTGAAATTTTGCAAATGCCCCGCAGAAATCTTCTGTTGAACTACTTGACACGGCAACTAGCATGCCCTCGCAACCATCGCGTTCAGGGGTAAAGTCACGATGATCGTTTTATGCGCTTATTATGCCGGGACGGTAAATCCGGAACATCAGGCCGATTATGATGCCTATGTGCGCAACGTTCATCTTGACCTTGTTTCGACATGGCCCGGCCTTCGCAAGCTGAGACTTCTGAAGAACGACGGAAAATCTTATCTCGACGAAGCGCCGCGCTATTACCAATGCTTCGAACTGACCTATGACAGCATGGAAGCGCTGGAACAGTCGCTCCGTTCGCCGGAGCGCGACGAAACCAAGCTTCGCACCAGAGCGGATGCGAGCCAGTTCCGCGAGCGCTTCCACGGCGAAGTGCGCCATGTCCTCTACGAGCCGAGCGAGTTCAATCCGCCGATCACCGGCGCCTCGCCGGCCTTCCTGCGCTGCGCCTATTACAAGGGCACGGTCGCACCCGCCAATCGTGCGCGCTTCGACACCTATGTGCGCGACGTGCACATGCCCGATGTCGCGGCATGGCCGCATCTGCGCCACCTGCGCATGATGAAGAATGACGAGCGCGTCTTCATCGAGGAGAAGCCGCAATATTATCAGGCGTTCGAACTTGCCTTCGAGAGCCAGGCCGACATGGATGCCTGCATGGCCTCCGAGGCGCGCAAGGAGACGCGGCGCGTCGCCAAGCAGGATTTCGACAGTTTCAAGGGACTGTTCGAGGGTGAAGTGCACCACGTGAACTATCGCTGCCACGACATTCCGGTCAAAGGCTAGGCGTCCTCGCGCACGAGCCAAACAGGCAAAAATCTCTGCAGGACATTCAAACGTGTTGAAGCTCGGCTACAAGGCATCCGCTGAACAGTTCGATCCGCGCCAACTGTTGGACTTCACGGTCGAAGCCGATCGGCTCGGCTATGACTCGGCTTTCATCAGCGATCACTTCCAGCCGTGGCGTCACACCGGCGGCCACGCCCCGTCGGCGCTGGCCTGGATGGGCGCCGCGGGTGCCGCCACGCAACGCATCACGCTCGGCACCAGCGTGCTGACGCCGACCTTCCGCTATCATCCCTCGATCGTGGCGCAGGTGTTCGGCACGCTCGGCGTGATGTTCCCCGGCCGGATCGTGCTCGGCGTCGGCAGCGGCGAAGGGCTGAACGAAATCCCGGCGCTCGGCATCGCATGGCCCGAGATCAAAGAACGCTTCGCGCGCCTGCGCGAGGCGATCACGCTGATGCGCAAGCTGTGGAGCGAGGAGCGCGTCTCGTTCTCCGGCGACTTCTACAAGACCGAGAATGCAACGATCTACGACCGGCCCAGGACGCCGATCCCGATCTTCGTCGCCGGCGCCGGACCAATGGTGGCGAAATATGCCGGGCGTTCCGCCGACGGCTTCATCTGCACGAGCGGCAAGGCGCGCGAACTTTATGTCGAAACCCTGCTGCCGAATGTCGAGGCCGGCCTGGCGCAACGCGCTCAGCCGGCGGCCGGCTATGAGCGCATGATCGAAATGAAGGTCTCGTTCGATACCGACAAGGAACGGGCGCTCAGCGACACCCGTTTCTGGGCAGCACTTGCACTCTCGCCGGAAGAAAAAATGTCGGTCGAGGACCCGCGCGAGATGGAGCGCCTCGCCGACGCGCTGCCGGTGGAGCGAACCGCCAAGCGCTGGATTGTCTCCAGCGACCCGGACGAGCATGTCGAGATGATCAAGCCCTATCTGGCGATGGGCTTCAACCACATGGTGTTCCACGCGCCGGGCGAGGATCAGGTCCGGTTCTTGCGCCTTTATGCCGAACAGGTGATACCGCGCCTTCGGGCGCTCGCCGGTTAGGCTGTACCGCGCACCGCGATTCAGGCCGACCGCTCAGGAACATCCATGCCAACAGTCGAACTGATCGCGCTGCCGGATTTCCCGCTGGTCGCACCCGGCATGGATCTGCCGGAACTCGTGGCGGGCGAGCTTGCCCGGCACGGCATTTCGCTCCGCCAGGGCGATGTGGTCGCGCTCGCGCAGAAGATCGTCTCCAAGGCCGAAGGCCGTTTTGTCGACCTTGCGACGGTTGCGCCCTCCTCCGAGGCGCTCCGCATCGCGGCGGAAGCCGGCAAGGATGCGCGCATCGTCGAGGTGATCCTGCGCGAATCGAATCGCGTCGTCCGCATCCGCCCCAACCTGCTGATCGTCGAGCATCGCCAGGGCTTCGTGATGGCGAATGCCGGCATCGACCAGTCGAATATCGGCGGCGCACCGGACAGGGTCCTGCTGCTGCCGCAGGATGCCGATGCCAGTGCCGAGGCGCTGCGGGCGCATCTCTCCGCCCGGTTCGGCGTGGATATCGGCGTCGTCGTCAATGACAGTTTCGGCCGGGCCTGGCGTCGCGGCGTCTGCGGCGTGGCCATCGGCGCCGCCGGCCTGCCCGCCCTGATCGACAAGCGCGGCGACTTCGACCTGTTCGGACGCGAATTGAAGGTCACGGTGATCGGCTTTGCCGATGAAATCGCCGCAGCGGCATCACTTGTCATGGGCCAGGCCGATGAAGGACGGCCGGTGGTAATCCTGCGTGGCCTGTCCTGGCCTTCCGGCACGGGCAAGGCCGTCGATATCGTACGCTCGCCGGAGGAGGACCTGTTTCGATGAGCGCGAAAATCGTCGCGCTGTCGGGCGGCATTGGCGGTGCGAAGCTGGCGCTTGGCCTGTCGCATGTCGTCGCGCCGGATGACCTGCTGATCGTCGCCAATACCGGCGACGATTTCGAGCATCTCGGCCTCAGCATCTCGCCCGATCTCGACACGCTGACCTATGTGCTGGCGGGGCTGGACGACCGCGAGCGCGGCTGGGGCCGGGCGAATGAGAGCTGGGCCTTCATGGACGCGCTCGGGGCGCTTGGCGGCGAGACATGGTTTGCGCTCGGTGACCGCGATCTCGCGCTGCATGTCGAGCGCACGCGCCGCCTGAAGGCAGGCGAGACCTTGTCACAGGTCACGGCGACGCTTTCGGCCCGGCTCGGCGTCAAGCCGGCGATCGTGCCGATGAGCGACGATCCTGTCAGGACGCGTCTGAAAACGGCACGCGGCTGGCTCGATTTCCAGGACTATTTCGTGCGCCTGCATTGCGAGCCGGCGGTCGAGGAGATTTTTTTCGCCGGCGCCGCGAGCGCCCGCCCGCACCCGCGCCTGATCGCGGCGCTGCACGCACCCGACCTGCGGGCCGTGGTGATCTGCCCCTCGAATCCGCTAATCAGCATCGAACCGATCCTGGCGGTTCCCGGCATCAGGACGGCGCTTGCGGCGGTCAAAGCGCCTGTCGTCGCGGTTTCGCCGATCGTCGGCGGCGCGGCGCTCAAGGGACCGACGGCGAAGATGTTTGCCGAACTCGGCGTGACGCCAAGCGCCGAAGCGGTGTTCAGGCGCTATGAGGACCTGATCGACATTCTTGTCGTCGACGAGACCGAAGCCCCGCTGCCGACGGATCTGCGGCCCCGCACGAGGGCGGCGCAGACCATCATGCGCACGCTGGAAGACCGCGTGGCGCTCGCCCGCGCCGTGCTGGCCGCCGCCGACGGGCCCGGTTCCCGGATTTAACGCAGGTGGCAGGCGGCCTGCCGCCCTGAAGCGACGGTGCGCAACGCCGGCCTTTCAACGCGGCAGCGCGCGACCGCAATCGGGCAGCGCGTATGGAAGTGGCAGCCCGGCGGCGGGTTGATCGGGCTCGGAATGTCGCCGCCCAGGGCCTTGCGCCGGCGGCCCATGCCGGGCTTGGGCTTCGGCACGGCCGCGAGCAGCGCCTCGGTATAGGGATGCAACGGCTCGCCGATCAGCGTCTTCGTCTCGGCCATTTCGACGATCCGGCCGAGATACATCACCGCGATCCGGTGGCTGATCTGCTCGACGATGGCGATGTCATGCGCGATGAAGACGTAGGAGAGCTGATACTGGTCCTGCAGGTCCATCATCAGGTTGACGACCTGCGCCTGAATGGAGACATCAAGCGCCGATACCGGCTCGTCGCAGATGATCAGGCTCGGCTTGACCGAGAGCGCACGGGCGATGGCGATGCGCTGGCGCTGGCCGCCGGAAAACTGCTGCGGTTGATCGTCCATCTGCTCCGGCCGCAATCCGACCTGCTTGAAGAGCGCCTCGATGCGGTCGATGCGCTCGGCACCCCGGGCAAGATGGTGGATGCCGAGCGGCTCGCCGACAAGCTGGCCGGCGGTCATGCGTGGGTTGAGCGAGGAGAACGGATCCTGGAAGATCATCTGCATCTCGCGGCGGATCGGCCGGATCTGCGCGCGGCTGAGACGCGTGATGTCGCGCCCGAGCAGCCTGATCTGGCCGCTGGTCGGCTCGAGCAGCTTCAGGGTCGTCCGGCCGGCGGTGGACTTGCCGCAGCCGCTCTCACCGACGATGCCAAGCGTCTCGCCACGGCCGACGGCGAAGGAAATCCCGTCGACGGCGTGCACGCCGCCGGTCACGCGCGACAGGAAGCCGCTCGAGAGCGGGAAGGTCTTGACGAGATCGACGACCTCGAGGGTCGGAACGTCCGGCGAAACCGCATCGCTCATGACAGGCTCTCCAGCACGCGGTCGGCATGCCAGCAGGCCGCGATATGGCCGGGCCGCTTCTCCTCCAGTGGCGGCACCGCCCGGTGGCATTGCTCCGATGCGAAACCGCAGCGCGGCGCGAAGGCACAGCCCGGCGGAAGTTGCGTCAGCGAAGGCACGCTGCCCTTGATCTCCGACAACCGGCCGCGGCCAGTTCGTGTCAGGGAGGCGCCAAGCTCCGGGATCGAGCCGAGCAGGCCGAGCGTATAGGGATGGCACGGCGCCGCGAACAACTCGTTGACCTCGGCCTCCTCGACCTTGCGCCCGGCATACATCACGATGACCCGATCGGCGTTTTCCGCCACCAACCCGAGATCGTGGGTGATGAGCATGATGGCCGTGCCGAGACTCTCCTGCAGTTCCGCCATCAGTTCCATGATCTGGGCCTGGATGGTCACGTCGAGCGCCGTCGTCGGCTCGTCGGCCAGCAGCAGCTTCGGATTGCAGGCCAGCGCGATGGCGATCATCACGCGCTGGCGCATGCCCCCGGAAAGCTGATGCGGATATTCCCCCGCCCGCCTGGCTGGTTCCGGGATCTTGACCAGCCGCAATTTCTCGATCGCCGCATCCCAGGCCTGCCGGCGCGTCAGCCCGACATGCAGCATCAGCACCTCGGCGATCTGGTAGCCGATCGTCTTGACCGGATTGAGCGAGGTCATCGGCTCCTGGAAGATCATCGAGATGTCGCGGCCACGCACGCGCCGCATATCCGGTTCAGGCAGCCCGACGAGATCCCTGCCGTCGAACAGCAGTCGCCCGGCGGCGATGCGCGCGATCGGTGGCAGCAGGCGTGCGATCGACAATGCAGTCATGCTCTTGCCGCAGCCCGATTCACCGACGACGCCAAGTGTCTGGCCACGCTTGAGCGCAAAAGAAACATCGATCACCGCCGGCAGCACGCGGTCACGCAGGGCAAGCTCGGTTCGCAAGCCCTCGACGGCGATGACCGGCGCGACATTTTCCGGGAGAGTCGTGGGTGACGCCTCCGCCATCACTTGATCCCCCGGGAGGCCGGATCGAATTGCTGACGGAGCCCCTCCCCGAGCATGTTGAAGCCGAGCACGGCGAGAAAGATCATCGTGGCTGGCGCAAGCGCATAGAACGGTTGCAGTTCCAGATACTGGAACCCAACTTGCACCATCGAACCCCAGGTCGATTGCGGCGGCTGCGCGCCGAGGCCGATGAAGCTCAGGCTGGATTCGGTGATGATCGCGAAGCCGATCGCCAGCGAAGCCTGCACGATGACCGGGTTGATCGCATTGGGCAGGATGTGCCTGAACAGGATGAGCCAGGTCGGCGCGCCGAGCGATTCCGCGGCCAGCACGTAATCGTTCGTCTTCAGAGACAGCACCTGCCCGCGCACCAGCCGCGTGAAAGCCGGGATCGCCACGATGGCGATGGCGATCGTGGTGTTGACCAGGCCGGTGCCGAGAACGGCGGCGATGGTCAGCGCCAGCACGAGCGGAGGCAGCGCGATAATGCTGTCGATGAGGCGCATGAAGATGGCATCGAAAGCCCCGCCCAGATAGCCGGCGACGAGGCCGAGCGGCACGCCGATGAGGGCGGCCATGGCCACCGACCCCAAACCAACCGACAGCGACAGGCGCGCGCCATCGACCAGCCGGCTCAGGATATCGCGGCCGAGTTCGTCGGTGCCGAGCAGATGGCTGGCACCGGGTGCGCCAAGCAGCGCGTTATAGTCCATGGTGTTGGGGCCGAAAGGCAATATGTGGCCGACGAACAGCACGGCGACAAGCTGGATCAGCACCAGAAACCCGCCGACGGCCAGCAGCGGGTTGCGCAGCGCGTCAAGCATGCTTCTGAACAGACGCTGGCGGCGCGACGGTCGCGAGGACCGGCCGAGGCTCTCGGGGGCGAGGGTCACGACGGCCACCTCACGACTGCTTGATCCGGGGGTCGAGCAGCCCATAGGCGATATCGACCAGAAGGTTTGCCAGCACGACGGACAAGGTGATGAACAACACGACGGCCTGCACCACGGCGTAATCCCGGCTGAGGATGGCATCGACCAGCAGCCGCCCGACACCTGGCACCGCGAAGACCGTCTCCGTGACCACCGCTCCGCTGAACAGCGAACCCAATTGCAGTCCAAGGATTGTCACGACCGGCAATATGGCGTTCTGGGCGGCGTGCCTGAAAACCACGGCACCTTCGCCGAGCCCCTTGGCCCGCGCCGTGCGGATATAAGCAAGCTGCATGGTCTCGGCGAAGCTGGAGCGCGCCTGACGGGTCAGCACGGCGATCAGGGCGAAGGTCAGCGTCAGCGCCGGCAGAATCGTGGTCCTGACGCTTTGCCAGAAATCGACAAAAGGCGAGACGAAGCCGGAGGCTGGCAGCATGCCACCGCGCATGGCGACAAAATAGATGAACAGGCCACCGGTCAGGAAATACGGCATCGCAGCGCCGATCAGCGCCAGCGCGGTGCCGAGCCAATCGACCCAGGAATTCATGCGCACGGCGGTGTAGGCACCCAGCGGCAGCGAGACGAGGATGGCGAGAATCCACGCCGTCAGGCCGATCTGCGCCGTCGGCAGGATGCGCGGGCGCAGCACGTCCCACACCGGCAGCCGGTTATAGACCGAATAACCGAGGTCCCCGGACAACGCCCGCTGCACCCACAAACCGTATTGCACATAGACCGGGCGGTCGAAGCCGTACTGGTGGCGCAACTGCTGGAGAAGCTCGGGCGAGGCATCGCTTTGCGATTGCCCCGCCATCACGGTGATCGGATCGCCCGGCAGCAGGCGCATCAGCGAAAAGATGATGACCGATGTGAGAAACACAACGGGAATGGCCGCGAGGACGCGCTTTATAACGAACTGCACATCACCTCCCGCTCACGAAGCGCCGACAGTAGTTTGGGACGCCTTACGCGGCCTGGATCGGCGACCGCGCCCTGAGCGCCAGCGCACGCGGTACGACCTCGTTTGCGAAAGCCTTCACCACATCCGCGACATCCTGGCCTGGCGCTGCGTGCGGGCGCAACGTGATTTGCGTGATCCGCGGCGTCAAGGCGCGGGCCAATTGCTCGGCCACTCGCTCCGGGCTGCCAGCCAGCACCATGGCCTCGACCGCATCGCGCGGCAGAATTGCGGCAGCCTGCTCCTCGGCGCCCTGCGGCCGATCGCGCGCGAGCGCGATAAAGGCCTCGGGAAGCGAGACGCCAAGCTCCGCGAGATAGTCCCAATGCGGATACTGGCTCATCAGCCGGCTCGTGACGCGGCGACGCATGACGGCAAGCGCTGCCTCATCGTCATCGCTGATGCAGGCTTCGACCCTGAGACCAACGTCGAACGTCCCGCCTTGGCGCCCGGCCTTGGCGATCCCCTCGTCGATCTTGCCGGTGTAGAAGTCGAAAGCCCCCGGTTGCAGGACGTTGGCGACCAGCACACCGTCGGCGATCTGCCCGGCGAGGCGGGTCATCTGCGCGCCATGCGTGGCGAAATAGACCGGAATGTCGCTGCGCACCGGCTTGAATGAGAGCTTGCCGCCATCGACCGAAACCACCTTGCCCTGCGAGGTGACGCGCTCGCCCCGCAGGAGGGCCTTGATCATCTCCACCGATTCGCGCATCGCCGCGATCGGCAGGGTCTTCTCGATGCCCAATTCCTTGAAACCCGCGCCGCCGATGCCGATGCCGAGCACCGCCCGGCCATTGCTCAGTTCGTCGAGCGTGGCGATGGCGGCGGCGGTGATCGCCGGATGGCGGGAATAGGGATCCGTCACGCCGGGGCCGATCTGGATCTTCTCGGTGGCGAGCGCTACTGCGGCCAACGCGACATAGCATTCGCGTGCGAAGCGGACATCGGTGTACCAGAAGTGGCTATAGCCGAGATCCTCGCTGAGGCGAGCCAGCCGAACAAGTTCGGCGAGGCTCGATTCAGAGAACAGCAGCAGGCCGAGCGCAGGCGTGACGGTGTTTTTCACGGTTGCGGCCGCCCCTATTTCTTCGGCGACGCGGATGCTTCGGCCAGTTCCGGCGCGCCGCCGATGACCCAGTTTTCGCGCGCCACGTTCTCGAACATCACATGCACGCCGTCCCGCTTGGAACCGCCGATATTGACCAGCGCCTGGGTGATCGCTTCGGCGATCTGGCGCTTCTTCTCAACGGAACGGCCTTCATAGAATGCAACACGAACCACAGGCATGCTCTTCTCCTCAATAATCCATCGAATGTTGTCGTGCTTAGCCTTCGAGATACATGTTCTCGAAAGCAACGATACCGCTTGCGGCGTGGTAGAAGCCCTTGACCTTGGGTGAGAGACCCTTGAAATCCGAGCTGTAATGCCACGGAACGTAGACCGCATCCTCGTTCATGAGTGCTGTGATCTTGCCGAAGATCGCCTTCCGCTCCGCCTCCGAGCCGGCCGAACGCTGGGCAAGCATCAACTTGTCCATCTCCGGGTCGTTGTAGCCGTGATAGCGGGCATACGAGCCGCTCGAATGCAGCAGAATGGCGAGATACTGATCGGGATCCGGGCGATAACCCCACCAGCCCTGCAAATCCATCGGCATCTTGCCGGACTGGAGAAGGCTTCGGTAGCCGGCCGAATCGACCTGCTCGATCTTGACCTGGACGCCGATCTCGGCGGCGTTCGCCTGGAAAATTTGCGCCGCGCGCTGCTTGACCGGGTCCGGCTGCAACGGGCCGGTGATGCTGATCGGCCCGCTCAGCCCGGATTCTCCGATCAGCCGCTTCGCCTTTTCGACGTCGCGCTTGAAGGGATGGTAATCGGCATCGAAGAACGGCGAGCCCGGCAGAATACCGCTGAAGCCGATCGAGCCGGTGCCAAAATAGGCAACCTTGTGCAGGGCTTCCCGATCGATGCCCCACTGGAATGCCTGACGAAACGCCTTCGAGTGGCCGGGAAATTCAGCGTGCGCGTTGAAGCCGAAATATTCCCAACGGAAACCGACGCGCTCCGAAACAACGAGGTTCTTCGCCTGGCGGAGCCGCACGATATCCTGCAGCGGCAGGGCTTCGGCGAACTGCACGCCACCGGCACGCAGTTCCGCGAGCCTGGTACTGTCGGTCGGGATCGGCCGCAGGATGACCTTGTCGAGATAAGGCCGGCCCTCGCGCCAATAGGTCGGGTTCCGCTCCAGAACGGTGCGCGTATCCTTCAGATATTCAGCCAGCTTGAACGGACCGGTCCCGACCGGATGCAGGCCGTATTCCTTGCCCCAGCGCTCGAAGGCCGTCGGCGAGCCGATCGCGCCGGCGACATCGGTCAAGGGAAACGGAAAGGCCGCGAAAGGATATTTCAACAGGAAGCGGATGGTCGAGGCATCCACGACCTCGAGCTTGTCAAGGGCCCGGATTTCGCCTGCGCGCAACGAGCCGGTCTTCGGATCGCGGATGCGGTCGATATTGTATTTCACCGCGGCGGCATCGAAAGCGGTGCCATCCTGAAATTTCACACCCTGACGCAGCTTGACGGTCATCGTCTTGCCGCCGTCACTCCACTCCCAGCTCTCGGCGAGGCGTGGCGCGAGACGGCCCTGCTCATCGATCCCGAACAGCGTGTCGTGGATCGCCATCACCGCGCCGCGCCCCTGCAGATTGCCGGTCAGGTGCGGGTCAAACGTTATCGGGTCGGCGAAGATCGCCGCCGTAAGCGTGCCGCCTCGCGTGACCTTCGCGGGTGCGGCCGTCTGCGCCCATGCTGGCGATGCTGCAAAGCCGGCGAGCGTGGACGCCGTGGCCGAATGGAGAAAGGTGCGCCTGTTGATCACTGTTTCCCCCTAGCTTGTGTCTCTTCCGAGATCGTTGCAGGTGAAGGTATCGGCGCCTCGGGGAGGGTCAACGAAAGAGTTTTCGCCGGGTCTTGGCCTAGTTTTCCTTTCATGGGGATGCGGGAAGCCCGTTTGCGCATAACGAAAGCAAAGCTTGGTCAAAGCCGGCAGAAAGTCTTTCGTTGCACGGGGTGGCGGGCAGAATACCGTGTTTCAGCGTCGGTGGCAGGTCTCATAGCGTTTGATCTCGCTCACGGCATGATTTGTCAGATGCAAGGAAGCTTCCGTGACTTTGGAGCGAGATATCTGGGCGGTCCTGCCCATCAAGGATCTGACACAAGCCAAACAGCGCCTCTCTCCAAGTTATCCTCCCGGCATCCGGCAGGGTCTCGCCATCGCCATGGCGGAAGATGTGCTCGGCGCGCTTGCGGGTGCGCCCGGCCTTGGCGGCATCATGGTCGTGACCGACGATCCGATCGCCATCCGCCTCGCGGCGCGCTTCGGCTGCCGGATTTCGAGCCGCGATGCGCGGTCCGGACATACAGCCGCCGTTGCCGGTGCGGCGCGTCTCCTGACAGAGGAAGGCCGCTCGGGAATGCTGGTGGTGCCCGGCGATATTCCGCTGGTCACGGCCGAGGAAATCTCGACCCTGCTGCAGGCGCACGCCACCAGTCAGGGTTTCAGCATCGTGCCGGCGCATGACGCGTGCGGCTCCAACGCCATTGTCTGCTCGCCGCCAGACCGCGTACCGCTCAGCTATGGCAATGACAGCTATTTCCCGCATCTCGCCACGGCGCGCGCCCATGGCATCGAGCCGCTGATCTGCCGCCTGCCCGGCATCGCGCTCGACATCGACCACCCCGACGATCTGGCGCGGTTCATGGCGACCCCGTCGCACACCAAGGCTTATGCTTATCTGCACGCACACACAGCCGCCGAGATGGTGGAGCGGGCATCGTGACGAGCGCGGACGAGGCGTTGCATCTTGCCCAGGTTGACGATCTCGCAGGGTTGATGGCGGCAGCCGGCGCCCTGCGCGATCAGGGCCATGGCGACCGTATCTCCTATTCGCGCAAGGTGTTCATTCCACTCACGCATCTGTGTCGCGATGTCTGCCATTACTGCACGTTCGCGCGCGCGCCGCGCGGCGGCAAAGCCTATCTGAGCCCGGAGGAGGTGCTGGCGATCGCACGCGCCGGCGCCGCCGCCGGCTGCAAGGAGGCGCTGTTCACGCTCGGCGACAAACCTGAACTGCGTTATGCCGTGGCGCGGCGTGAGCTCGCGGCCCTCGGCCATGCCACCACGCTGGATTACCTCGCCGCCACGGCGGAATTGGTCTTGCGTGAAACCGGCCTGCTGCCGCATCTCAATCCCGGCGTGATGACGCGCGCCGATCTCGATTCATTGCGTGCGGTTTCCGTGTCGCAAGGCATCATGCTGGAGTCGAGCTCGAGTCGGCTCATGCAGCGCGGGGCGGCGCATTTCGGCTCGCCAGACAAGGAGCCTGCCGTCCGGCTGGAGACGCTCGCGCAGGCCGGCGCGGCGGGCGTGCCGCTGACGACCGGCATCCTGATCGGCATCGGGGAAATACGCATCGAACGCATCGAGTCGCTGCTGGCGATCCGCGACCTGCACGACCAGTATGGGCATATCCAGGAAATCATCATCCAGAACTTCCGCGCTAAGCCCGGCACGCGCATGGCTGGCGCCCCGGAGCCGGATTTCGAGGACCATTTGTGGACGATCGCTGTCGCGCGCCTGATCTTCGGCGCGACGATGAACATCCAGGCGCCGCCGAACCTCAGTGCCGGCGCCCTGCCCCGCCTGATCGAGGCCGGCATCAACGACTGGGGTGGCATCTCGCCGGTCACGCCGGATCACGTCAATCCGGAAGCGCCGTGGCCGGAGATCGCCGCGCTGGCGGCGGAGACGGCACAGGCCGGCAAGGTCCTCACCGAGCGGCTGGCGATCTATCCCGCCTATGCGCTGGCGCCCGAGCGCTGGCTTGCGCCCGCGTTGCGGCCGACGGTGCTGAAATCGCACGATGCGAACGGCTATGCGCGCGAGGGCGCGTACGTCTCGGGCGTCGCTTCTCCCTTACAGGAGTTGGTCGTGCGTCCGGCGATTTTGCGCCCCTCCGCCGTGCGAACCAAGCTGCGCGGCATTCTCGGGCGCGCTTGCGAAGGACAGGACCTGTCCGAACCCGAAATCGTCAAACTGTTTGACGCGCGGGGCGACGATGCCTGGCGTATATTCGAGGCCGCCGACAAGGTGCGGCAGACGGTCAATGGCGACACCGTCAGCTATGTCGTGACGCGCAACATCAACTACACCAACATTTGCGGCTACCGCTGCCAGTTCTGTGCATTCTCCAAAGGCAAGACCAGCGAGAACCTGCGCGGCCGGCCCTATGATCTAGATCTGGCCGAGATCGGCCGCCGGGCGGCGGAAGCCTGGGAGCGTGGCGCAACCGAAGTTTGCATGCAGGGCGGCATCCACCCGAACTACACGGGCCAAACCTATCTCGACATCGTTGCTACGGTGAAGCAGGCCGCGCCCGACATTCACGTGCATGCCTTCTCGCCGCTCGAGGTCATGCAAGGCGCGAGCACCCTCAGCCTTCCGGTCGGCGCCTTCCTGCGCGAGTTGCGACAGGCGGGGCTTGGCACCCTGCCCGGCACGGCGGCGGAAATCCTCGATGACGAGATCCGGCGCATCATCTGCCCCGACAAGCTGAATACCGCCGAATGGCTCGGCGTGATGGGCGAGGCGCACCGGCTCGGCCTGCGCTCGACCGCGACGATCATGTTCGGCCATGTCGACCAGACCGTCCACTGGGCACGCCATCTGCTGCGATTGCGCCAGCTCCAGCGGGAGACCGGCGGGTTCACCGAGTTTGTGCCGCTGCCTTTCGTGCCGTTCGAGACGCCGATCTACCTGAAGGGGCGCTCGCGCAAGGGCCCGACACTGCGCGAAACCGTGCTGATGCATGCCGTGGCGCGCCTCGCGCTTCATCCGGTGTTCAACAACATCCAGACATCCTGGACCAAGATCGGCACCGAAGGCGCCAGGCTTTGCCTGTCCGCCGGCGCGAACGACCTTGGCGGCACACTGATGAACGAGACCATCTCGCGGGCCGCCGGCGCATCCCATGGCCAGGAACTTTCTCCCGACCGCATGGAGGCGGTAATCCGCGCCGCCGGCCGCACCCCGCGCCTGCGGACCACGCTCTATGGTGATGCCGGTGCCGCCCGCCGCGAGGCTGCGTTCGCGGCAAAGCCGCTCGTTCTACCGGTCGAGAAGCCAGCGGACCGCTTTCAGCACGCAGTCCCGTGCTGAGCGGCTCGAGGTAGCCGCCATCTCAGGCGCCTGGCTTCCGGCGCGCCAAATCCCCACGACGCCGAAGCGGCCTCCGAGGCGATGGGTGTGCACGTCTCCAATGACGATCGCGCTGCCTATGTCGGCGCGCATGCCGCGGACGAGGCCATGCCAGTGCCAAGCTCGAGGACCTGATGCATCGCAACGGCCGCAAGTATTTCTCGCTGGTCTCGGCGAACCGTTCCGACCGCATGTTGATGGGCAACCTGCCGAAGGAGAATTTCGGCGAGGCCACCGGCGACGCTGCCGCCAAGACGTAGCTCGCCAGCTATCACCAGCTCGCCGACGAGCTGGTCGATATGTTCAACGCCGCCGGCGGCGATGTCGTCAAGATCAAGAACCGCCTGCCGCAACGCCATGACGCGCGCCATCTCGGCCGCCGGCAAGCAGGGCTGGAAAGACTTCATCGCGCCGCTGCTCGATGCCGACAAGATGATCGATCCGCTGACCGGGGGCAAGCTGACCCCTGCCCGCCTACAGGAATCGTTCGACGCGGTGTTCGATCGCATCGTCACCGACGGCGCCATCGATCGCGTGCCAAGCCGGCAGCGGACCGGCCGCGGTGCGCTGGCCAACCAGCGCCAGGAGCATCGCTTCCTGCAGTTCAAGGATGCCGAGAGCTGGCAGGCCTATTCGGCGGCAGCGATCTCTATGCCGGGATGACGGACCATATTCAGGCGCTGGCGCGCGATATCTCGGCGATGCGGGTGCTGAGCCATAATTCACACAGGCGCTCCGGCAGTTGCTGCGCGAGACGAAGTTCGATGGATATCCGTCGGGGCCGGTGATTGCCTCGCGCCGCCGTGGCCACCTGCGGCCCAACAGCGTGGTGAACTGGTTCGTCACGATGTTCGAGACGATCGGCGCCAATGGCTGCTCATCGCATTCCGGCCGGCGCGCCTTCACCACCAATGGCGCGCGCGCCGTCCATAAGGTCGGCGGTAGCCTGCGCGACGTACAGCTTCTGGCCGGCCACCGCTCGATCGAGACCACACAAGGCAATATCGACGGCAACACCCCAGGCCAGCGTAAGCTGATCAACCTGCTCTAGGTCACACAGGGGCGTTCGCTCGCACGCGAGCCGCCTCCCCTTCTTCTCCTCCCTTCATCACCTCATATTCCATGGAGCATTTCTGATGCGGCCAGTCGACGACTCACGCCCAAACGTCAGCGTGGCGCAGCGCACCGCCTGCATCCGCCCCCCAATGACCAACTGCGCCGTGCCCATCGTGGCGGCATTGTCATGCTGTCCGCCGGCATCGCCGAAGCCGGCGCTGCCTTTGCCGCCAAGACCTTGCTGGCCATCAGCCAGTTCAACGCCTTCGATGCCGGCAACGGCCCCTATGGCGAGCATGACTTCGGCCCTGCCGAAGTAGGCGTCGGCCGGTGTTACGTTGGCCTGGCTCTCATGGTAGCGCCGATGGTTATAATGCTCGACAAAGGCGCCGATCTGGGCCTCCAGGTCACCGGGCAGGAAGTAGTTCTCCAACAGGATGCGAATCTTGAGGATCTGGTGCCAGCGCTCGATCTTTCCTTGGGTCTGGGGATGCATTGGAGCGCCCCGGACGTGGCTCATGGCCTGAGCCTCGATATAATCGGCCAGTTCGCTGGCGATGTAGCTCGGGCCGTTGTCGCTGAGCAGGCGAGGTTTGTGATGGACGTGAGCTTGATCGCAGCCTGAGGCTGTGAGCGCCATGTTCAGCGTGTCGGTGACATCCTCGGCCCGCATGGTGCTGCACAGCTTCCAGGCGATTGTCCGCCGTCAGCACCTGTGTTCCAGATTTACGGTTGAGATTTAAGGAGGGTTTTGGTCTCGTCGCATGACGAAGGAACCAAGATGACCGCCAAATCCTCGAACACCAAAAAAGCCTGCCGCGCAGGTGGTGAAGGACATTCGCCGGGCGACCCGACGGCACTTTTCAGCCGAAGACAATATCCGGATCGTGCTGGACGGCCTGCCCGGCGAAGACAGCATCGCCGAGCCGTGCCGCAAGGAAGGGATCGCGCAGAATCTGTATTGCACCTGGTCCAAGGAGTTTCATGGAAGCCGGCAAGCGCCGCCTGGCTGGTGATACAGCGCACGCTGCCACCAGTGATAAGGTCAAAGATCTGCGTCGAGTGGCCAGCGCGTTGAAGGAATGCGTGGCCGACCTGACCTTGGGCGAGATCTCGCCGTGGCCATGCTTCGGCGCTCATTTACAGCCCTTCAGGCCAGGATATCGATCTCGGGCGTGTCGAGCGCGGCGAGTTCGCCAAGTGTCACCGGCTTGAGCGGCGAGCGCAGGCGATAAAAGCCGATCGCGTCCATGGTGGCGCCTGACGTCTCGCCAAGGATGGCCGAGACGGCATGGCCACATTGCCGGCCCTGGCACGGGCCCATTCCAGAGCGCGTAAACGCCTTGATCTGGTTCGGCCCGACAATGCCGACGCTGGCCGCCGCCCTGATCTGGCCGGCGGAGACCTCCTCGCAACGGCATACGATGGTATCGTCGTCCGGAGTCAGGACCTCCTGGCGCGGGCGGTAAAGCGCGTCGAGCAGCGGGCGCGTGGCGAGCGCGCGGCGAAGACGCGCGCGCAGGGGCGCCGCGGTCGCCGCTACGGTTGCACTGTCGATCTTGCCGAGCTTCTGCGCAGCACCAACCGCCGCGATCTCGCCCTTGAGGGAAGCCGCCGCCGCGCCGCCGATACCGGCGCCGTCGCCGGCAATGGACAGGGCCGCAACCGAACTCTCGCCCCACTCGTCGACGATCGGCGCAAAACAGCGCTGATCCTCCTGCCACCGATACGCGCAGCCGAACGCCAGCGGCATATGGATCGACGGGATCACCCCTTCATGAACGAGCAGCAATTGCGCCGAGATGGTTTTCTGCGCGCCGGAGGCCGTTTCATAACGCACCGATTCAAGCGCATCAGTGCCGTTTGCCGCGAGCCGGCGGACGTTTCGCACCACCGGGATACCAGCCGCCCTGATCCGCCGCAGCCAGCCAAGACCGCGAACAAGGTCCCGATAGTTGGCGAGTGCGCGCGGCGCATAACGCAACGCCGCCGCTCTGTTTTCACGGGGCGCGGTATCGAGAATTCCGGCGATCTGGCCGCCGGCGTCGAGTAACTGACAGGCGTAGAGCAGGATGAGCGGCCCGGTGCCGGCGATGAGCACCGGAGTATCGGGAACCTGACCGGATGTCTTGAGCAGGATCTGGGCCGCTCCAACCGTCATCACACCCGGCAGCGTCCAGCCGGGAAACGGCACCGGACGCTCCTGCGCCCCCGTTGCGAGCAGAATCGCACGAGCCTGCAACTTCTCCGATTTGCCGCCGGTGCTGGCATAGACGGAAAATCCCGGTTCGACCTGCCAGACCTGCCGGCCCGGCAGATAGGTCGCACCGCTGGCGCGGAAC
>Ga0209916_1000644_pt1 | contig 47828 bp, 34 predicted proteins | sample ThiBio_1000_plan_FD_183956 | JGI IMG/M metagenome (GOLD analysis project Ga0209916, IMG submission 183956) | Wastewater bioreactor microbial communities from Cape Town, South Africa - Thiocy_solids_2 (SPAdes) | ecosystem: Engineered > Bioreactor > Thiocyanate-remediating > Anaerobic-Aerobic ... | reverse complement strand
CTGGCGCACACCCGGCGCACCCCCGTGACGCTCCCGCGAGAGTCCCTCCACACCTTCCGCACACCCGCCCCTCTCGCCACGGCCACAGCCTGCCCGGGCCGTGGCGAGAGGGGCGGGTCCGTAATCCGGGCGACAGCTTGCGGGGCCTGGGCCTTCCCGGGCGACAGCCTGCAGGCCCCCGTCCCTTCTGGGCGCCAGCCCGCGAGCCCCCGTCCCTCCCATCCGCCCCCTACACCCGCTCCACATGTGCGGCGATCCGGGAGCTCCCAGGGTCCAACCAACCCCGCTCCGCGGCGAACGCCACCATCTCTTCGAACGACTCTCCCGCCGCCGTCCCGGGCTGGAACTCACCCGCCTCGGTCAGCCACCCCCGATCGACCCACGCCTCCTCGGCCGACGCGAACTCGACCGCGCCCTCGCTGGTCGACGAACCCGCCTCCACCCGGAGGGCGACTGGCATCTCGACGCAGAACGACTTGAAGTCATCGGCCTCCCGAAGGCTCGCGACGAGGACCTCATTCTCGGACTCGACTCTCACGCGCACACCGCACCTCCCTGGTCGTTGGTCATTTCAGCATCGGCACGGTCGAGCGGATCCCTAGCTCGTCGAGCACGCGGGAGACGACCGTCCGGTCCAGCTCGTCGAGGCGCGCGTCGGGGTCACAGCCCTCGAGCGTGCCGGCGCTGAGGCGCACGATCACTCCTCGGCCGCCCGCGCCCAGTCGCGACAACACGGTGTGGATGCGCTCGGCGCAGTCGCAGGCGCGCGAGTACAGGGCATCGCCGAAGACGCAGCTCCGGTGGACGTAGAGCGGCACCTCCTCGGCGCCCTCCACCTCCCCCTTGACCAGCGCGACAGGCACTCCGATCAGCTCGATCGATGCGTCGTAGCCGACCATCGTGAAGTCTCCGTACTGCGTCGGCAGCTCCACCGTCACCGCCCGCTCCAGCTCGACGACCCGCGACGTCCTGTGCCGCAAGAGGTCGGTCACCGTCACACAGGGGACGCATCTCCCGTCCGCAAGGGTCATCTCACCGTTGCCCGACGCCGCGTCGTCGCCGACCTCGATCGGACAGACCACCGCCGCAGGTTGAAGGTTCGCGAGCCGCGCGAGATCGACCGCGCCCTCCTCCGGCTCCGGGCGATCGAGGACGCCGGCGGCACAGGTGCGAAAGGCCATCGGCAGCTCCTCGACGGCAAGGCGACGGTCATCGACGCCCGCCGCGACGGCGCCCTGGACGGCGGCGGCCAACGCCCGCGGGTCCGCCGGGAACCGACCTCCCGGGCGTCCCAGCCGCTCCCAACGCGAGGACTCCATCGCCAGCATCGGCTCGCCGGCGGCGCCCGCGAGCAGGTCCTCCAGTCTCTCGGGGGTCGCGAACTGGGCCATCAGCGCCAGCACTCCCCTGGCTTCGCGGCCGCCCTTGCAGCCGACGATGGCGACGGCGCGTCCGGCGCGTCCGGCCGAGATCACCGCAGCCAGAGTGTCCTCGGTGGAGACACTCGTCGCGGTCATTGCCTTATGCTAGCAAGCGTTAGCTAGCTACGAACTCCACCCTCCGCCACGACAAAGGAGAACGATGCCCGAAGCAGTCATAGTCGCCGCCGCCCGTTCGCCCATCGGACGGGCCCTCAAGGGCTCGCTGACCGAGTTGCGCCCGGACGACATGGCGGTGCAGATCGTCAGGGCCGCCCTGGACCAGGTGCCGGAGCTCGACCCGACGGAGATCGTCGACCTGCACCTCGGCTGCGCCGAGCCCTACGACGAGCACGGCGGCAACATGGCCCGACGCGTCGCGGTGCAGCTCGGCTTCGACACGCTGCCGGGAACGACGGTCAATCGTTACTGCGCCTCGAGCCTCCAGACCACCCGGATGGCGATGCACGCGATCCGCGCGGGTGAGGGCCACGCCTTCATCGCGGCGGGCGTCGAGTGCATCTCCCGCTACACCGATCCGTCGGCGCCCGGCGCCGTCCCCGACCGGTACAAAAACCCACTCTTCGGCGACGCCATCGCGCGCAACGAGGAGATCGTCGCGGCGAACCGGCCCTGGACGGACCCGCGCGCCGACGGCGGCCTGCCCGACGTGTACCTGATGATGGGCCAGACGGCGGAGAACGTCGCAACGGCCTGTGACATCTCCCGCGAGGAACAGGACCGATTCGCGGTGCGCAGCCAGCAGCGCGCCGAGGCGGCGATCGCCGACGGCTTCTTCGCCCGCGAGATCACCCCGCTGACGCTCCCCGACGGCAGCCGGGTCGCGACCGACGACGGTCCCCGTCCCGGCACCAGCTACGAGAAGGTCGCGGCGCTGAAGCCGGCCTTCCGCGCCGGCGGCACGGTGACCGCGGCAAACGCCTGCCCGCTGAACGACGGCGCCGCCGCGCTGGTGGTGATGAGCGACGAGCGGGCCGCCGAGCTCGGGATCGAGCCGCTGGCGCGGATCGTCGCCACCGGTGTGTCGGGACTGTCACCGGAGATCATGGGCCTCGGGCCGATCGAGGCGAGCCGACAGGCCTTGTCCCACGCTGGGATGACGATCGACGACCTCGACCTGGTCGAGATCAACGAGGCCTTCGCGGTGCAGGTGATCGCCTCGGCGCGCGAGCTCGCCATCGACGAGGACAAGCTGAACGTGCACGGCGGCGCGATCGCGCTCGGCCACCCCTTCGGGATGACCGGGGCCCGCATCGCGACGACCCTGATCAACGGCCTGCGCAGCCGCGACGGCCAGCTCGGCCTGGAGACCATGTGCGTCGGCGGCGGCCAGGGGATGGCGATGATCCTGGAGCGGCTGTCCTGACCGGGCGGGCCGAGGCAGGGCCGCCGGACCTCCGCTTCGACGGCCGCGTCGTCTGGATCACCGGCGCCAGCCGCGGGCTCGGCCGGGCGATGGCGCTCGGCTTCGCCGCGGCGGGCGCCGACCTCGTCCTCAGCGGCCGCTCGGCCGACGCGCTCGGGGAGGTCGCGGACGCGGTGCGCGCGCACGGCGGCCGGATCGAGCTCGCCCCGGGGTCGGTCACCTCGGACGAGGACGTCGCGGCGGCCGCGGCGAGGATCGAGCGCTCCTTCGGGCGGCTCGACGCCCTCGTCAACAACGCCGGCATCAGTCCCTACTTCGTCCGCTCCGAGCGCCTCGAGCCGGCCCAGCTGCGCGAGGTGCTGGAGACGAACCTGGTCGGCGCGTTCGCCTGCTGCCGCGCCGCGCTGCCGCTGCTGGAAAGGTCGCCGGCGGCGAGCGTCGTCAACGTCTCCTCGATCCACGGCAGCCGTTCGCACGCGCGGATGCTCGCCTACACGGCGTCCAAGGGCGGGCTGGAGATGGTGACGCGGACGCTCGCCGAGGAGTGGGCCGGGAAGGGGATCCGCGTCAACTCGCTCGCCCCCGGCTACATCGAGACCGAGATGACCGCGGGCCTGCGCGCCCACGACGGCTGGCGCGAGGAGCTGCTCGGGCGGATCCCGCTGGGCCGCTTCGCCTCGCCCGCCGAGATCGCCGGCTGCGCGATGTTCCTCGCCGGCCCGGTCTCCGGCTACGTCACCGGCACCACCCTCTTCGCCGACGGCGGCTGGAGCGCGCGGTGATCGACTTCGAGATCCCGGCCGAGGTGGCCGAGCTGCGCGAGCGCGTGCGCGAGTTCGTCGCCGCGGTGGCGATCCCGGCCGAGGCGCGCGACACGGGTCGGCACGGCCTCGCCCCGGAGCTGCGCGCCGAGCTGCAGGCGGCGGCCAGGGAGGCCGGCGTCTTCGCGCCGCAACTGTCACGTGAGCTGGGCGGCCACGGCCTCGACATGCGCGGCGCCGCGGTGGTGCTGGAGGAGGCCGGCTACGGGTTCCTGGGACCGGCGGCGATGAACTGCGCGGCGCCCGACGAGGGGAACATGCACCTGCTCGACGTCGTCGCGACCCCCGCGCAGCGCGAGCGCTACCTGGAGCCGCTCGCCCGCGGCGAGGTCCGCTCCTGCTTCGCGATGACCGAGCCGGCGCCGGGGGCGGGCTCCGATCCCTCGATGCTGCGGACCCGGGCGGAGCGGGTCGCGGACGGCTGGTCGATCAGCGGGCGCAAGTGGTTCATCACCGGCGCCGAGGGCGCCGCCTTCGCGATCTGCATGGCGATGGCGCCCGAGGGCGCGACGATGTTCCTCCTCGACGCCGAGAATCCCGGCTGGCGGGTCGAGCGGCTGATCGACGCGACCGACCGCGTCTTCGCCGGCGGCCACGCCGAAGTCCTCCTCGAGGACTGCCGGGTGAGCGAGGACGCGGTCCTCGGCGAGGTCGGCGAGGGCTTCCGCAACGCGCAGGTCCGCCTCGCCCCCGCCCGGCTCACCCACTGCATGCGCTGGCTCGGCGCCGCCCGCCGCGCCCACGACTTCGCCCTGGAGCGCGCCGCCTCGCGCGAGGCCTTCGGACAGCGCCTCGGCGACCTCGGCATGGTGCAGCGGAAGATCGCCGAGTCGGAGCTCGACCTCGAGACCAGCCGGATGCTGATCTGGCGCTGCGCCTGGGCGCTCGACCGGGGCGAGCCCGCCCGCCACGAGTCCTCGCTCGCCAAGGCCCACGTGGGCGAGGCGACCTGGCGGATCGTCGACCGCTCGATCCAGATCTGCGGCGCCCTCGGCGTCTCCGGCGACGGGCCGCTCGCCCGGGCGATGAACGAGCTGCGCCCCTTCCGGATCTACGACGGGCCGACCGAGACGCACCTCTGGGCGATCGCGCGGCGGGCGCTCAGGCGGCGAGGGGCGGTCGCGGGCGATGCCTGAGCCGATCGTCGCCAATGCCGCCGAGGCCGCGGCCCTCCCCTACGGCGCCGCGATCGTCCTCGACCCGCTGCGCGAGTTCCTCGACGCCGAGGGGCTCGGCGGCGGCGAGGTCACGGCCGCGGAGCTTGGCGACGGCCATTCAAACCTGACCTTCCTCCTCCGCCGCGGCGAGCGGAGCTTCGTCCTGAAGCGGCCGCCGCGCGGCGAGCTCGCCGCCTCGGCCAACGACGTCCTGCGCGAAGCGCGGATCCTCCAGGCGCTCGAGGCCACCGCGGTGCCGGCGCCGCGGGTCCTGGCCTGCTGCGAGGACCCCGCCGTGATCGGCGCGCCCTTCTTCGTCATGTCCCATGTCGACGGTGCGGCGATCAACGACGCGCTGCCCGCCGCGCTGGAGGCGCCCGAGGCGCCCGCGCGGATCGCCGCCGAGGCGGTGGGGACCCTGGCGACCCTCCACGCGGTCGACCTGGGGACGAGCGGCCTCGGCGAGTTCGGCCGCCCCTCCGGTTACCTGGAGCGCCAGTTGCGCCGCTTCGGCGCGCTGCTCGAGGCCAACGCGACCCGCCCCCTCCCGGATCTCGAGCGGGTCGCCGACTGGCTCGCCGCCAACCTGCCGGAGACCCGTCGCACGACCTTCGTCCACGGCGACTTCCGCCTCGGCAACCTCCTCTTCGCCGCGCCCCTCCACCTCAGTGCGGTGATCGACTGGGAGATGGCGACGGTCGGCGACCCCCTGGCGGACCTCGGCTACCTGACCGCGACCTGGGCCGATCCAGACGACGAGGAAACCCCGATGCTCGCCCTCTCCCGCCTCACCCGCCGCCCCGACTTCCCCACCCGCGCCGACCTCGCCCGCACCTACGCCGACACGACCGGCGAACCCATCCCCGACCTCCCCTGGTACCAGGTCCTGGCCCTCTGGAAGTCAGCGATCTTCCTCGAGGGCAGCCACAAGCGCTTCACCGAAGGCGCCAGCACCGACGCCTACTTCGCCTCCCTCGGCGCCGGCGTGCCCGCCCTCGCCCGCGCCGCCCGCGAGCTCATCGCGTAGACGGTCCGAACCGTCGCCGGCGACTGAGAGGGTGTGCGGGTCTCGCGTCCACGAGTAAGGGAGAAGCCCGTGCACCAAGTCCGCCGGCGGCTGAGCTACGCCAACGTCGTCGCCACCCTCGCCCTGTTCCTCGCCCTTGCGGGCACCACCGCGTTCGCCGCCGACCGGCTCGGCAGGGAATCGGTCGGCACCCGGGAGCTGCGACGCGGCGCCGTCACCCTGGCGAAGATCAAGGTTTCGGCGAAGCGCGCGCTGCACGGCGCGAGCGGTCCGCGCGGAGAGGTCGGGCCGGTCGGCCCCGCGGGAGCACCGGGGACGCGGGGGTCAGAGGGCCCCCAAGGCCCCCGCGGAGAAACCGGCCCGCAGGGGCCGCCGGCGACGAGGCTGTGGGCGGTGGTCAACGCCGACGGCACCCTCCGGCGCGGCAGCGGCGTCCTCACCTCCAGCGGCAACCCCTCCACCTTCACCAAGGTGCGCTTCGACCGCCCGATCGACAACTGCGCGATCCTCGCCTCGGCCGGCAAGACCGGCGGCGCCCTGGCCCCCGGCGAGGTCGTCGCCGACGAGTTCGCGGGCTCCGCGATCGGACCCGACGAAGTACTGGTCTCGACGACCAACGCCACCGGCAGCTTCGCCGACCGCAGCTTCCACCTGGCCGTCTTCTGCTGAGCGGCCCGGAGGCAGCGCGAAGCGGGAGCGACGGGACTCGAACCCGCGACTTCCGGCGTTAAGTCGCTCGCGAGGAATTCTGCCGATCCCACAAGACCAGCGACCTGCAGGGATTTCCTGCCGTGTATGAAGAAGAATTGATCCGGAGGACTGCGCGGATACGCAGCTGTTACGTCGCCGTTTCGGGCACTCCGCGCGGGAAGTACCTGAACACCACGCTCCCGGTTAATGCAGCTTGCTCACACCTCAGATGGCAGAGCGCCTGGATCGCATGAGCTTCGGGAGAGACGAGCGACCTCCGGTGCCTCATCACGCGGTCGCGTCGCCTCAGACTGCCGACGATCTACGGATATCGGTAATCGGGCCCCCGCAGACTGCCCGACAACACCGCATTGCGCGTACGCCCGATGATAGGCCATTGGAAGTCGGGTGGATTGCGGGAGTAGATCGCGGTCCTCTGGGCCTGTGGCTTGGGGTCAAAGACGTGGTACCTGAGCCGGGAATCGAGTCCCGCCGCCACCAGCTCACGGTGGAAACGGTGTGGACACCTCGATCGTGACGACGTCCGGGTGCAGTTCATCGACCAGGCGCATGAAGCCCGCGGGCCAGCGCTGCCGACGTGGACGCTGGCGGCGAGCACTCTGGTTAGCCCTCCGGAACGTCCGGCCAGCTTCGTCGTGTCGACACGTTTCGGTCGCGACGGCGATGCTGACCTGTATTCCGCCGCTGCTGTTGACCGCCACTCTAGGCCGATCTCAACTTCGTCGACTCCCGCACCCACCCACCCAGGGTTCTCCACCGACTGAGAATGATCAGGTCGTTCGTGCCGCAGATCTCAGTTGGGCCGCGCCTCGTGCGGGCATCCAAAATGAACCCTGCAGGCCGGAGAAGCCTTTTTGGAGCCCCCGCGCCGAATCACCTAGCGCTGGTGCGGCCTCCTAGGCCACCGCTGCGTCGCAGGGGAGGTGCTGCCGTCAAATAGACGCCGGCCATGAAGACCGTCCGGGATTCGCACGGTTCGTTGGACCTGAGCTACGACCCCTAGACACGTCTCCGGAGGCTGCTTGAGCAGATAGGCGGTAAGGATGACCGCCCTCGGAGTGTCGACCTCCTTCACCCCGACGAATCTGGGCTGGTCTTCAGGCCTTCCTTCAGGCGGACACCAATCGACCCCACGACCAATAACGACGCGTTCGCCATGCGGACGCCCAAGGACGATCCATGGAGACGGGACCCCGCGCCGAGAGTTCTGCAGGCTCGGCGAACTCGCAGAGGCAGATGGCGGGCCCTCCTGATTGAACACCGCCACACCCCCGCAACAGGCGAATATCGCCATACAGAGAATTATTGGTCGGCGTGTTGACCTTAGGAGGCTCATCGTTCAGCGATGCGCAGGCTACCACTACCCATCACCGACGCATTAAGGGCGCCGATCACCTGCTTCCCTTTGTCCCCGTAAGTGGTCGTCAGAAGCGGCTGGACGTCCCAAATACTCGGTTCACCATTCGGATAGGCGCTCATCAGGCCAAGCGCACTCCCATCGTGCTTTGCCCACACGGGGCCTCCGCTGTCTCCTTTGTGGATCGGACTGTCACCCTTGACAATCATCTCACCGATCCTGTGGTTTGGATATTCCTTCATCTTTATCCAGTTGAAGCCAATCACCCGACCGCAGATCGTGCGTTCGGTCCACGCGCCCGAGGTGCAGACACGCTCTCTCAAATGAGCCGAGGCGGCCGCGCCCGTAGGTCCATTTCCAAAGATTCCCAAGGGGGTGAGACCATCCGAATTGAGCCGAACGGCCAATGCGTCGATCGCACCGTTGCCCTGAGTCAGCGCATCCCGCCCGACTCGTCCGATCTTTTCGCCGTGTTCGCGCCGTTCCTGTTCCGTCTTGCTGGAACCATCACTCTCCCTGTACATAAAGCTTCCGAGATTGCCGGTATGACCAGCATCGAGCATGAATGGGACTTGAACGTAACGCTTTTCTTGGGATATGTACTCGCCTTCTTCGGCGCCGAATCCAGCCGTAGCCCAGCTGAAGTCGGGCGCTATCGTGGGGGTCCAGTCATTCCATACTCGATCCCCAGCCAATAATCTGCCCCCCACTCGTTCCCGGGAGAGAGCCGGCTCCTGGAGGCCGGACACCTGGACGACCATTACTCCCGCAAGGCTGCTGAAATTCTGCCGGAGATAGGATTCGACCGCCGTCGCATTCGTCGCTTCAACGATGACGCGGTTGCCCGATTCCGGGAACTCGATACCAGCGACCTCTTCTCCCATCTGTGGATCCGCTTCCACCAACTCTAGAAGCTCTTCATCGATCTGTTCGAGCGAGCCGATCGACTTAGTCGGCGTGATCGAGAATGGGGCTATGCGGTCCGCTGCCATCAAGGGCAGCTGTCCTAGAAGTTCGGAAACTAGGGTTTGCTGGTTTTCCGTAAATCCGATTCTCAGTAGCCCGCCCGCTCGCTGGTCAATTTCATAACCGGCATAGGTGGTCGGATGGTGTTCCAGTGCCCATTCTTCGATCAAAGGACCATCCTCTTCCACGTAGCGTTCCCGGTATTCCAACTCGGCGACGTCCACCGGTCGAAGAGGCATCCCCCACTGTTCGGTGGACGCCCTCGCCACCGCTCCCAAATAGGAATTCGGGGCGTTCCAGGAATTGATGAGTTCAAAGATCCGTTCATCGAGCGCCAACTTGTTGCCTTTGAGGTCAAGGTCCAAGCCGTATTCTTCACGGAAGCGCTTGATTTCTTGGAACTGTGGAAGGCGAGGCGCCTCACCTTCCTGGGAGGGCGGGGTGTAGGGAACGTTCACCCAGAAACGCCTGCTTTCCGTGTGCCCGAGGCTGTCCGTCACGATGACTTCGAACGGCGTAACTCCCGGAGACCAGCTTTCAGTCTCGGTCACGAACTCGATCGGAACGTTGATGCACTCAGCCCCTGGTTTTTCGTAGTCCTGTTCACAGGTTTCTTCTTCGACCAGCTGATTTCCGGCGGCGACGATCTTGATCGAGGAGATACCTTCGGCCGAATGGGCGTGAACAAGAAGATTCTGATCGCCCGGAGTGATGGTGCCGGTCTGATTTTCTCCGCGCTGTTCCCAGAGGGACCCGGAGAGAGATTCGATTTCAGGCGGGCTCGCGATGTTGTGCCAGCGAAAGACCGATCCATCCGCTCCAATGTCGTAAACCATCGCTGGCTCTTCGGGTAGGCGGACGACGGTTTCGCGTGGTTCGTCGGAGTATTCGAAGTGCGTGGTCTTTGCCGTCTGACCCGGCATCTGGACGGTCACGGCGTTCACGCGACCGATTGATTCGTAAGTTATTTCTGCCGTCGCGCTGTTTGGCAGACTCACCTTGTCGAGTCGGCCGTGAGCGTCGTATTCGTAGGTTGCTTCTCCTTCTGGGCCGGTGTGAGCTGCGAGCAGGTGGCCTTCGTATTGGTACTGCTGTTCGGGCCCCTGGCTCGGCTCGATCGCGATGATCTGACCGTCTTCCGTTGAGAAAGCGACTTCCGGATCAGCTCCATCCACGGGCCCTGGGGCCGCTCCTGACATCACGCCCCATTTCTGGATTTGCCAGGGCGGATGTGGGGTGCTTTTTGAGTTGACCGGATCCTGTAGGTCTTCGTCGACTTCGCCTTTGTCGAGGACACGGTTATAGATCCGCACCTCGTCGATGCGGCCGTCGAAGAAGGCTTCGGTCACGGCGTCCCCACCGATCAACAGACCCCCTTCGGTCACCGGAGGCTGGGCGGAAGCTTCTTCGCCGACCAGTTCGCCATTGACGTAGAGGCGCAGCCGGATGCCGTCGTAGGTGACGGCAACGTGTGACCAGGTGCCTTCCGGGAGAGCCTCGCCAGAGTCCAATTCGCCCTCGGAGTTCGCGGTGCCGCCGTAGGCGACACCTGGGGTCGAGTCGCCGTCGGCGAGGAAGTAGTCGAACACGTAGGGGTTTTCGTCGGGGCTCATCTGCTTGCCGACGATCGGCGCCCAGCGGTTGTAGCCCTGTGGTCGGACCCAGGCCTCCAGGGTGAATTCTTCGGCCAGGTCAAGATCGGGAGAGTCGGGGACCGAGAGGTATTCTCCTTCTTCGCCCTCGAATTCAATCGCCCCGCCATAGCGGCCGTGAGCGGTCCAGCGGGCGCCGTGGATCGTCGCCGTGTGGCCGTCTCCGGTCAGGTCTCCGGCAGTGGTGCCTTCGCCTTCGTCGAAGGAATACGCGGCGACGGGATCGTCCGTCGGAGTCTGGAGCGGGGCTTCCATATCGGCCTGGACTTCGCCTTTGTCGAGGACACGGTTATAGATCCGCACCTCGTCGATGCGGCCGTCGAAGAAGGCTTCGGTCACGGCGTCCCCACCGATCAACAGACCCCCTTCGGTCACCGGAGGCTGGGCGGAAGCTTCTTCGCCGACCAGTTCGCCATTGACGTAGAGGCGCAGCCGGATGCCGTCGTAGGTGACGGCAACGTGTGACCAGGTGCCTTCCGGGAGAGCCTCGCCAGAGTCCAATTCGCCCTCGGAGTTCGCGGTGCCGCCGTAGGCGACACCTGGGGTCGAGTCGCCGTCGGCGAGGAAGTAGTCGAACACGTAGGGGTTTTCGTCGGGGCTCATCTGCTTGCCGACGATCGGCGCCCAGCGGTTGTAGCCCTGTGGTCGGACCCAGGCCTCCAGGGTGAATTCTTCGGCCAGGTCAAGATCGGGAGAGTCGGGGACCGAGAGGTATTCTCCTTCTTCGCCCTCGAATTCAATCGCCCCGCCATAGCGGCCGTGAGCGGTCCAGCGGGCGCCGTGGATCGTCGCCGTGTGGCCGTCTCCGGTCAGGTCTCCGGCAGTGGTGCCTTCGCCTTCGTCGAAGGAATACGCGGCGACGGGATCGTCGAAATCAGATCCTTCCGAGCCTTCTAATTCGACCGGCAATTCGGTGTCTTCGACATCCGCTCCATCGTTGCCGACCGCCACAACCCAGACATGGTCTTCCCCGTCCGACGCCACCGCCGCAGGATGACTGAATCGTCCAGCCACTTCCCCCTCCGAGCCGAACTCATGGAGAAAGCGTCCAGATTCTTCGAACTCCTCGACCCTCCCGTTCCCGGTGTCGGCGACCCAAACATGGTCGTCTCCGTCTACCGCGATCGCGTTCGGGTCACGGAACTGGCCTTCGCCTTCTCCTTCGGAGCCGAACTCCGTCACCTGCGTCCCGCTCCCATCGAACTCGAAGACCTCATCGAGGGCCGAGTCCGTCACCCACATGGTGCCTTCGGGACCGGTCGTGATCGCGCCGGGTTCCTGGAGGCTTTCCGCGCCCACTGATTTGATGAGTTCCCCGCTCGGAGTGAAAAGATCGACCTTGCCCGCGCCTTTGTCTGAGACCCACAGATTGCCTCCAGCACCGACGACCACGCCGCTCGGGACGGAACTCGCACTCAAGCCGCCGGTGGTACCGGTGACGGGAAACTGATGGAGATATTCGCCTTCTGGTCCGAACTCCTCGATCCGCGTGTTGCCACAGTCGGCGACCCATACGTCTCCTTGATGGTCGACAGTGAGGCCGCCCGGGGAAAGCAGGTCTCCAGCGCCAATACCAGGAGAACCGAATTCCCGCACGAGTCCGCCTTCACGGTTGAACTCCTCGATTCGATCCGATTCCTCGTCGGTAATCCATAGGTTTCCGGAGGAATCGAGTGCCATGCCACCAGGGCTTGAGATCTCCCCCGCCCCAGTCCCCGGTAAGCCGAACGATTCTTCGTAGACCGGATGACCGGGAGCACCAGCCCCTTCTGCTTCTTCGGTTTCGGCGACACTGGCTTCCGTCGCCGCCGGATCTTCGGCGACCATCGCCGCGAGCCGACCGTCTTCGTATGCGTAACCAATCTGAGAGTAGCCGCCGGTGATCTGCTTCTCGGGAGCGCCCGCGGCGTCGAAGACCGTCGTTCCGAACTCTTGACCAGCTTCGCCGCTCAGTTCATAGCGGCCTTTGGCAAGCGTCGTGATCACCCGATGGAGGCTCGGTTCGAACCTTTCGCCGCCCACTTCCCTCGGCGCGCTGAAACTTATGGGACCTTCGCTACCCGAAAGCGTCACCGGAATTCCTTCGGAGCCGCCTTGCTGAGAGCCGGCTTCTTCGAGGGTCGGGACCTGCGCGAGTGACCAGCCCGTTCCGAGCGAGTCACTTTCGCCGTCGGGAGTCTCGGAGTTGTACTGGCGTTCAACTTGGAGGTCGGCGCTCGGCATATCCAGATCGAGATCCTGTTCGTGGTAGACCAGATTTCCGTTCATCAGGTTGACCGCGAGTTCAGGCCCATGGCCGGACCCTTCTTCCCCCACTTCGAGGGGGAAGTGCTGCATGACGTATTCGTCGTTTTCGCCCGTCGCGGGGAGGTATTCGAATTCGATTTCCCGTTCCCGCAGGTGGTGGACCCAATCTTCGGCAACGACCTTCAGATTGTGTACTCCACCGGAGAGTCCGGTCAGCCGGAGGGTGTATTTGCCTTCGACAGGACAACTGCTCTGCGGGCATGCCGGGCCCGGCCATTCTTCTTTCAGAGTGCCATCGAGATAGACCGCCACCCGCTTGACGCCCGACTGCTTTTCCCGTGCAGTCGCATTGCTGCCGTCCGTCGCCTTGACGTGAAGGTTGTAAACGGGAAGGCTCAGCGGGTCGGGGCCGCCAAGGTGCTCGAGACCTGGTTCTTCGGGGCCTTCTTCTTCCGTCACGTATGCGAGTTGGCCCCCGAATTCAATTTCCGGCTTCCCGAGGTCGACCTTGGTCGTCGTGGTCCATTCGGTCGTCTGACCGATGGGGTCTTCGACGGACACCAGGAAAGTGCGTTCGCCTTCGGCGTAGGCGGGCCTGATAGTCCAAGTGTCGGTAAGCGGGCAGCGACTCCCGTAGACCCCCGTGCATTCGTGACGGTCATAGCTCGTGTCTCCTCCGATATCGGCGGCGGAGACCTTATGCAGACCGAATCCGCTGTCGGAAGTTGAGATCGTCGCCGGTCCGACTTCGGCAGGGTCGAACCAGCCGCCCGGCACGCCCGAGACATAGTTGAGCGTCGGCGGGCCGAGGTCTTTCTCCTGGACCAAGGCACCACCAACGTAGATTTCGTGGAAGCAGGGAGTGTCTTCTGCTTTCTGTTCGGCGGTTGCGATTCCGATCGTCGCGTATCGGGTCCACGGGGTTCCGACCCAACCCGTTTCGAACGTCGACTCTGAGTTCCCGCCAGAGAAGATTCCGAGGCTGGGCCAGCCACCGGTGGCAACGTTGTACAAGCCAATGTAGCCGTGTGGCTGATAAGCCTGACAGGGATCCACGAAGTCGACCGGACTGAAATAGCCCGCCGCGATATAGGCCGTTTCACCTGCTGCAGTGTAGACCCAGGCAGCGTGGGTGTTGGCGCTATACCAGCGGTTCGATTCAGAGTAGGCGTTCAGGGACGAGCCAAGGTCCCTGAGGCCGTATCCCTCGCCGGGTTCGGCACCCCAAGCCTGGAAATTTCCCGGCTCCCAGAGGATTTCGGGATCAGCGAGGATCGGGTAGGCGATTTCGGCTGATGGACGATGGGGCACCCTCATCGAGATGCCTTCTTCGTTGACCCTCAATTCCACTGGAACGGATGCGCCCTGTGCGTCGACCGCCGAGGGGGGCGGAATTTTGCCGAGCAGCGCACCGGCGGCCGACACTATTTCCGCCCCCCCGCGGCCAGACGGCGTCACCTGGGCACCGTGCGGTAGTTCGAGGTTGAAAGAGAATACTTCGGGGCTTTCCTCCGAGCGCAGCTGCTCGGAGATCTCGACCCCGTCAGCGATCGGCGAGAGGAGGGTGTCAGTCGAGGTCTCGGTTTCCGGGATAAAGAGGTTCTCTTCCCCGAGAGGAATCGCTTCATGGTCGCCAGTCGCGGGGAGGCCGACCTTCAGTTCTTCACCGAGTTCGATCGAATCTTGCGCGGTCCCCGGAAGTTCGAGCTGCGTGATCGGGTTCGCCGGGACGAAGCCAGCGCCTGATCGTTCGAGGTTCAGGTCCACCGGCTTCTCGCCTTCGCCGCCGAGGCTGCTCTCTACCGGAACGGAGGATTCGACGAGGCTCCGTTCTTCGCCATGACCGTTGCCGACGATGGCGGCATAGGTCCCGAGTCGATTTTCGATGTCTAGGTGGGTGAGAACGCGCCCGGGATTTTCGTTCAGTGCTGCCATCGTTTCCGGGAACGCTTCGTTGATCAGACTGCGCGCTTCACCGGCAGTCATTTCGGAATATGCATCCTCGGACACGAGCCGTTCGTGTACCGCCTGCGGACTGGCGAGCCATTCTTCTTCTTCCCGACGCTTCGCTTCGACTGCGGCAACTTCGGCAGGACTCGGCGCAGGGATTTCGTCAGCGCCCCCGGATGCGCCCGTCGCCGGTGCTTCCTGGGCCGGGGCCGCCAGTACGGGGACCGCGCAGATCGCCAGGAGAAGGACCACAAGCGCGATGCCCAATGCGGTACGGCGGGATCGGGCTCCGGGGTGCCCCTTTGGTGTGCGGTCCGCCATTAGCCAGCAGATTTCTAATTAAGTGATGCAGATCTCTCAATACGGAATAGTTGAACTTTCGCTCTGGCTCGCGTTCTCATCTCTGTCGCGGGTTCAATATGGTGCGTGCGACTTCTAGAGCCGCCTGTGACGGCTGGGCAGACAGCAGCCAGCCCTGTCGCCAGATACAGGGACTTATGCAGATGTCCGCGCACGGGGCCTTACCCGGAGCTCGATAAGGGCCCTATGTCGAGGAGCGCCGCCGGACCGGCTGTGGCGACAGACCGAGGGATATCGACCCTGTCGGTCAGCCAAGACCGGCGATCCGCGCCTCGACGACCCTCTGAATCCCGTCGCGCACCCGGCGACGATCTTCCATCGGCAAGTTCTGGTGGTGGTAGAGATCGAGCGATTCCGTCAACACTTTTTCCCAAAGGCACCGACCGACCAACTCATGTGGCTCGAGACCGACCGGCTCGCAGGTCTCGTCCCACTGCTGATAGAGCGACGGCGTCGGCCCCTGGCGATCGCCGAACAACCGACGTAGCGAACCTGGCCCTCTGGTCTTCAGCTCCCTCGCGATGGCAGCGATCTCGGCCTCCAGCCAGGTCCCCGTGGCGACCCGTCGCACATCCTCCAGGCTGCCGTCTTCCGAACCGGAGGCCAGGCGATCGAGCACCGAGGAGAGTGCCCTCTCTCGGATCTCCGCAAAACGCCACGGTGGCCATCGTCGGGTCTCGTCTCCCACATCGAGGCACTCGAAAAACAGGCCATGGTAGGCGGCGCATTTCCGACACACCCGGCGAGCCTCATCGTAGTCGGGGTCGAAGGGCAGATACGGCATTTCCTTGCCCTCCGACTTGTAGGCCTCGGCCTTTTCCCGGTATGCGATCAGCGCACGGTAGTGCCCGAGCCACTCGCCCGGGGCCGCCCGCGTCCAGGAACGATCGACCCTCCATGAAAGATGGACCTGTTCGCCGCACGCCGTGAAGGCGCCCTCCATGTCCCTGGTGACGCGTCCTTCCTCAGGAAAGAGGTGCCCGTCGGGAAACAGATGAAGTGTCCGCGGATGCTGGGCGGAGTAATCCGACCAGACGATGTGGTCGCACCAATGACCCCGGATGCCTGCTTCCTCCATGAGCCAACACATCAGAGGCTGCGCATCCTTGGCCGAGAGATCGCAAAGCGGTTCCGCGAACTCCCGAGCCCGCCTGCTCATGTCAAACCTCCCGATCAGGGACGGATCCTCCCGATCTGATCCGCCTCGAACACCCTGCCAGGTGCGAAACAATCTCTCGAGATCCTCCGTCGGCGCGGTTGACGCTGCGGCGGGCAACTCTTCGGCCGCCCTCCGGATCGCCTGCTGCCGGCGCTTCGCCTCGTTTCGCTCCTTCGTCGGAGCCTTGACCTCGAGCGGTTGGGCGATCGGTGGAAGCCCCGCCCAGAGACGGACCCGTGCGAGCGCGGCACCCCTTTCCGCGTCGCTGATCCACGACCAACCATCCGCCTGCTCGGCGGCGCGCTCCTCGACCACCTCCGGTATCGATCGGGCGAGCTCCTCGAAAAGCTGGCGCCAGGCCTGCGCCGGCGCCACGACGGAGGCCCCGGACCCGCTGCCCGCATAGGCCAACCCATGCAGCTCACCGAGATCGGCCGGCCGACCAAGCTGAACCAGCACCGTCTCCACGGTCGCCCGACTCTCCACGTGCGTGTCGCCGGTCGCCAACGCGCAGAGGATCTCGATGGCCAGGGTCGAGATGTGGTCCACGGGTTGCTCGCGGTCGAGCTCGGCGATACGAAGGTCTCGGCCTCGCCGATCTTTCGCGTAATCCATCTGATCGTCGGACCAGAGCGTGGAGGCCGTGATGTTGAAGGTCTCCCCCACGTCGGGCCCGCCCAGCGCCTCGACCCTCACGTAGGGCCCGCGTCGACCACGAACGACCACCTCATGGAAATCGAGCGACGGATCCCCCCATCGCCGGCAGCAGAGGAAGCGCTCACCCTCGGGGCAATCGGCGGCCGTCCGACCACTCGACGCGGCCGTCCTCACCGCTGAGACCTCGCGCCCTGGCCGCTAGATACCCGATCGCCTACCCTCCGGTACGGATGTGGACCCCAGGGCACCCACACAACATTAGGTCATCCCGTGAATTCTCCGAGGGCGAGTGCGCCGGGACGCCCTACACCTGAGGGCCAGGCTCCTAGAGCAGCGACGCCGAAGTTAAGGCTGGACTGCGGATCGCACCTGCTCCGTGGGCCACAACTTGTGGCCCACGGCCTCTGCCGCGAATCGAGATGGGTGACGTCGAATTCAGCTACCCAGAGCCAGGAACGAGCAACGGGAGCGACGGGACTCGAACCCGCGACCTCCGGCGTGACAGGCCGGCGCTCTAACCAGCTGAGCTACGCCCCCGAGTGGACTCGGACGGGCCGGCGGGGGCCCGGGTTGGAAAGCTAGCGGATCAGCGCGCCGGAGCGGGTTCGGGGGTGGTGGGGAGGGCGAGCTCGGGGACGGCGGCGGGGGCCTTGGCGAGAGCGATCTCTTCGAGGAGGGAGCGGAGGGCGGCGATGCGGTCGGCGCCGAAGGCCTCCGCCCAGTCGGATTCGACCTTGGCGAAGAGGGAGAAGCCGATGCGCTGAGCCTCCTGGCCCTTCTCGGTGAGGCGGATGAGCTTGGCGCGCTTGTCGGTCGGGTCGGGGTAGCGCTCGAGATAGCCGAGCTTGGCGAGCTCGTCGACGACTTCACCGACCGACTGCTTGGTGAGGCCCGCGAGGGAGGCGAGCTCGGTGAGGCGCATGCCGTCGCCGTGGAGAAAGCGGAAGACGCAGCCGTGGGTCGGGCGGACGTCGCTGATCCCGGATTCTTCGAGCAGTTTGCGGAAGTCCATGTACATCGCCTCGGCGGCAAGGTCCATCAGGGCGGGCAGGGTGATCCGGGAGGCGTCGCCCGCGGCCAGGATCAGCTCCAGGTTGGTGGGGACTTTGCGTTGCATCGGTTCCATGGTGGGACTCGGCGGTCGATTTCCTCGCGGGTGTCACATTTCGGGTTCTTGCCGCGTCGTGTTCTGTGAGGGCGGTCTTCCCCCCAGGGCCGCCCGACCAATAGTCAGGTGACCTGATAAGGTCCCCGAACAACTTGGTCAGGACGCCTGACAAGGCTTCCTTACGAATTGTAACCGACGCGAAGGAGGTCCCGGAATGGCCGGGAACCGGACCAACAGGAAGTGGTGGACGCTCGGTGCCGTCTGCGTCGCCACCTTCATGCTTCTTCTCGACATAACCGTCGTGAACACCGCGCTGCCGAAGATCCAGCAGGACCTCGGCGGCAGCTTCTCCGACCTGCAGTGGGTCATCGACGCCTACGCGCTCTCGCTCGCCGCGCTGGTGCTGACCGCGGGCTCGCTCGCCGACCGCTTCGGCCGGCGCCGCATCTTCGTCGGCGGGCTGGCGATCTTCTCCGCCGCCTCGCTGCTCTGCGCGCTCGCGCCCGACCCCACCTTCCTCAACCTCGCCCGCGGCCTGCAGGGAATCGGCGGCGCGATCATGTTCGCGGTCAGCCTCGCGCTGGTCGCCCAGGAGTTCCCCAGCGGCCCCGAGCGGGGCATGGCGATGGGCATCTACGGCGCCTCGATCGGCGTCTCCGTCGCGGTCGGCCCGCTGATCGGCGGCCTGCTCACCGACGGCCTCGGCTGGCAGTCGGTCTTCCTCGTCAACGTGCCGGTCGGGATCGTGACGATCGCGGTCACCTACTGGAAGCTGCGCGAGTCCCGTGACCCAAATGTCACCCGCATCGACTGGGGCGGCGTCGTCAGCTTCTCCGGCGCGCTGCTGCTGCTGGTGCTGGCGCTGGTGCGCGGCAACGACGAGGGCTGGGGCAGCACGCTGATCGTCTCGCTGCTGGCCGGCGCGGCGGTGCTGATGGCCGCCTTCGTCGCGATCGAGCGCCGGGTCGCCGAGCCGATGCTCCCCCTCGGCCTCTTTCGCCGCCGCGCCTTCACCGGGGTCCAGCTCGCCGCCTTCGCGGTCTCGGCCTCGATGTTCTCGCTGTTCCTCTACCTGACCCTCTACCTGCAGAACTTCCTCGGCTACTCGGCGATCGACGCCGGCCTGCGCTACCTGCCGATCACGGTGGGGGCGTTCCTCCTCGCGCCGATCTCGGGGATGGCGCTGGCGAAGGTCCAGGCGCGCTACCTGATGGCGGGCGGCCTGGGACTGACCGGCGCGGGCCTGCTGCTGATGGGCGGGCTCGGGGTGCACTCCGAATGGACCGCGCTGCTGCTCGGCTTCATCGTCTCCGGGATCGGCGTCGGCCTGCTGAACCCGGTGATCGCCGACGTCGCGCTGAGCGTCGTGCCGAAAGAGAAAAGCGGCATGGCGGCGGGCATCAACGACACCTTCCGCCAGGTCGGCGTCGCGGTCGGCGTCGCGGCCTGGGGAGCGGTCTTCCTCGGCGCCGGCGCCTCCAAGGTCGAGTCCTTGACCGGCGGCTCGGTCTCCCACGACCAGGCCCGCGGCCTCGTCGAAGCGACCTCCTCGGGGGCGCTGCCGCAGGCGCTCCGCGCGGTCCCGGCTAATGCCCGCGACCAGGTGCGCGCCGCCGCCGAACAGGGGTTCATCCACGGGCTGAACGAGATCATCATGCTCGGCGGGATCCTCTGCCTGGTCGGCACCGCGTTCGCGTTCCTGCTGGTGCGCGAGCGGGACATCGACCGCGGCGGCGAGCTGGAGGCGATCGAGGCGGACGCGCCGCTCGAGGCGGAGCCCGTCCCCGCCCGGGGCTGAGCGACCCCCCACCCCCGCGAGCGGCGTTCGCACTTCTCCGCGCTATCCGCGGAGAAGTGCGAACGCCGCTCGGGTGGGCCGCGCCGCCTCGCCAGCCGGGCCGCCTCCCGGCCGGCGGGGCGGCGCGGGTCGCCCCCGGCTAGGCTCCCGACCCATGCGACTGGTGACTTACGACGCGGGGGACGGTGGGCGGGCCGGGATGCTCGTCGACGGTCGCGTCGTCGACGCCTGGGCGGCGCTCGGCGAACCGCACCGGGGCAGCCTCCGCGAGCTGCTCGAGCACGGACGGCTCGACGACCTCCACGCGCGGATCGGCGACACCGGCGCGCCGTCCCACCCGCTCGCGGCCGTGCGACTGCTGCCGCCGATCCCGGACCCGGAGAAGATCATCTGCATCGGCCTCAACTACGCCAAGCACGCGGAAGAGGGCCGGCAGGAGCTGCCGACGACGCCGATCATGTTCGGCAAGTGGCGCAACGCCCTCGTCGCCGACGGCGCGACCGTGACCCTCCCCGACGCGAGCGCGAAAGTCGACTACGAGGCCGAGGTCGCCTTCGTCATCGGCCGCCGCGCCGCGAACGTCGCCGAAGCCGACGCGCTGGACTTCGTCGCCGGCTACACGCTCTTCAACGACCTCTCCGCCCGGGACCTCCAGTTCGCGACGCCGCAGTGGATGTCGGGCAAGGTCTTCGACGGCTCCGCCCCCTGCGGTCCGGCGCTCGTCACCCCCGACGAAGCGGGCGGCCCCGACGGGATCGAGATCGAGCTCACCCTGAACGGCGAGAAGATGCAGGGCGACACGACCGCGAACTTCATCTTCGGCGTGCCGCGGCTCGTCTCCTACCTCTCCGGGCTGATGACGCTCGAGCCCGGGGACATCGTCGCCACCGGCACCCCGGACGGCGTCGGCGGCGCCCGCGAACCACGTGTCTGGCTCGGCGACGGCGACGAGCTGGTGGTCAGCTCGCCGACGCTCGGCCGGCTGACGACGAAGATCGCCCGCTAGCGCGGCGCCGCGCCGGCATCGCCCTCCGCCAGCTGTTCCTTATGGTCCTCACAGGACCATAAGGAACAGCTGGGCGGGTTGCCGAGGGCGCGGTCAGCGTCGCCGCGGAGTGAGCTCGTCGCGGAGCGGGGGAAACGAAGCCGAGCGCGGCCGGTGCGCCGCGGCAGCTCGTCCCAGCGAGGTCACGATCGGGGCGGGCGACGCCCATTCGACTTTGAACGGCGTGTAGTTGACGAGCTGCGCCCAGGTTTCGCTGCCCAGCTGGCCGTCGCCGGTCAGCCCGTGGGCTTCCTGGAAGGCGCGGACGGCGCGACGCGTGCGCCGTTCGAAGATGCCGTTGACTTCGACGTCGTCCCCGGCCGTGATCAGCCGCTCCTGCGCCCAGACGACGAGGTCGCCTTTCGCGCCGATCCGCAACAGGGGATATTCGACTTCGGGACTAAAGCCGGGAATCTTGCGCGCGCCGACGCGGGCGCCGAGCGCGCCCCACTCGCGCGCGTTCGTCTCCTGCCAGTCCCACCAGCTCGGCACCGCGCCGTAGCTCGCCGAGAAGCGGCGGAAGAGGCGCAGCGGCCGGAGGCCGGGCGCGCCGTAGGTCTGGCCGATCGGGAAGATCGGTCGTCCCCAGAGCCGGTTGTAGAGGTAGGTGTGGGCGAAGACCTCGCGGACCGAGGTGCCGATGTCCTTCCAGTACATCTGCGGCTGGTTGACGGTCGCGCCGCCCGGCCCGAGGAACACCGAGTAGGGGAACGCCGGGTGGTAGTCCACATAAGGGAAGCCGGCGAGGGAGAGCGGGAAGCCGGCGCCGATCTGGCCGCGGAGGCTCCTTATATAGAGGTCCGCCGCGGCGTATTTGCCTTCGTACTCGGCCTCGGCGTCGATCACCAGGCAGTCGGCCCCGGCCCGCGCCGCGGCGGCGCCGATCCGCGCCTCGGCCAACGGCGCGTCGCCGTAGACGAACTGCCAGGCGCAGACCTTGAGCCCGCCGCGGTGGAGCGCGGCGACGACGGCGCGGTTGAACTGGTCCCAGCGCGTCGCGCCGTCGCCCGCCTTTATGTAGACGGTGCCGATGCGATGACGGTGGGCGGTGCGGATGATCGCCGGCAGGGAGCCGCCCTGGGACTGGTCGACGTACCAGATCCACATGCCCTGGCGGACGAAGGGCGAGTGGCGCCCGACCCCGGCGTTTTCGAACATCCCGGCGCCGCCCGTTTCGGCGCGGGCCGCGGTGGGGAGCGCGAGGAGGACGAGGACGACCAGGATGGCGAGGGCGCGGACGGGCGGGCGGTGAGCGGGGATGGCGGAGTGCCTCACTGATCCTCGGAACACGGGCGAAGCTGCCTAGGATCACACCTTCCTACCCAGGAACCGCCGTGCTCCACCTTTTGCTCACCCGCAAGATCCCGTGCGCCCTCCTGGCGCTGCTGCTCGCCGCGACGGCGCTGCTCGCGATCGCGCCTGGTGCCCGCGCGGCGCGCGGGCCGGAGATCGCGACCGCGACGGTCTCCCAGGCGGGACGCGACCTGGTGCTCACCGTGCGGACCGCGAAGCCCGTGGCGCTGGCGAAGCTCCAGCCGCGCCCCGACACTCGGCGCGCCTCCGCGGCGTACCTGTGCTTCGGGTTCGCGAAGCAGACGGGGGCGGGCGCGGACGCCACGGCCGCGGCGTCCGGCACCGAAACGCGCCTCTGTATCGGCGGGCCGAAGGCGCACAAGCGCGTCGGTCTCGTCACCGTCGACTCCACCGAAAGGCCGCTGACCCGGACGACCATCCCGGCGAGGCTGAAGCGGCCGGAGCCGGAGAAGCTGGTGCTCTCGATCGTCGCCGGGCCGACCCACCCGACCGGACTGCGGCCCGGCCGCTACCGCTGGCGCGTGCTCACGGGGAGCGGCGGCTGCAAGGTCCGCCGCCACTGCACGACCACCTGGCCGGCGAGCGGCGCGAGCGCCTTCCGCCTCCGCCCCGTCCGCGCCGTCGGCTGCACCGGCGGCGACGCCGAACTGGTCAGCGCCGCCTCGACCGAACGCAAGGTCGTCGCGCTCACCTTCGACGACGGGCCGAGCGAATACACCGACCGCTACCTCGACGTGCTGCGCGAAAAGGGCGTGCCCGCGACCTTCTTCGAGGTCGGCCAGGAGATGCCGGGACGCGAAGCGACGATGCGCCGGATCCTCGCCGAAGGCGACGAGATCGGCGACCACACGATGAACCACGTCGAAGACCCCGGCTACGCGCAGATCGCCGGCGCCGCCGAACGGATCCAGGCCTACACCGGCTTCAAGCCCTGCCTCTTTCGGCCGCCGGGCGGCGCCGAGAACTCGAGCGTCATCGCGACGGCGGGCTCGCTCGGGCTGAAGACGATCACCTGGGACGTCGACCCGCGCGACTGGTCCCTGCCCGGCACCGCGGCGATCTACTCCAACATCGTCACCAATGCGAAACCGGGGGCGATCATCCTCATGCACGACGGCGGCGGCCCCCGCGACGAGACGCCCGCCGCGCTGCCCGACGTCATCGACACCTTGCGCGCGAAGGGCTACGGCTTCGAGACGGTAAGCGCGCTGCTCGGCGACAAGATTCTCTACCGGCCCTACGGCTGAGCGAGGGCCTCTTACGAGTTCGCAGTTATCCGCGGTATGCGCGGGAAAGTGCGAACTCGGCGGCGGGAACCCACCGGTCGGCGGGTCGCTCCCACCTGCCCCTTTTCGCGCCGGCGCCGAGAACATACGCTTGGCCCATGGACCGGACCCATTCCTCCCCCGCCGGCGACCCGGGCGAGGGGGCCGAGGTGGCGCGGTGAAGGACGCGGCGGCGCGCGCCGCGGTCGGCGCGGTGCTCTCGCGCACCAGGGGCGGTGAGATCGAGATCGTCGAAGGCGGCCGCAGCCGCGTCTACGGCGAGCCGACCGACCTCCATGCCACCGTCCGCATCAACGACCCGGCCGCCTGGCGCGGCCCGGTGCACGGCTCGGTCGGGCTCGGCGAGGGCTACGTCGACGGCCTCTGGGAGACCGACGACCTCGTCGCGCTGATCCAGATCGGCGCCCGCAGCCTCGCCGGCCAGCACCGCGGGATCAGCGCCGCCTGGTCGAAGGCGCGCAGCGGCCTCCACCGCCTCCGCGGCCTCGTCCCCGAGAACACCCGCGGCGGCGCCCGCGCCAACATCAGCGCCCACTACGACCTCGGCAACGACCTCTTCGCCTCCTTCCTCGACCCGACGATGATGTACTCGTGCGCGTACTTCCCGCGCGAAGGCGCCGACCTCGAGGAGGCGCAGGTGGCGAAGCTCGACCGCATCTGCGAGCGTCTCCAGCTCGGCCCCGACACCCACCTGCTGGAGATCGGCACCGGCTGGGGCGGGATGGCGCTGCACGCGGCGCGCACCACCGGCTGCCGGGTGACGACGACGACGATCTCCCGCGCCCAGCACGAGCTGGCGTCGGCGCGGGTGCGGGAGGCGGGGCTCGCCGATCGGGTCACGATCCTGCTCGAGGACTACCGCGACCTCGAGGGCACCTACGACCGCCTGGTCTCGATCGAGATGATCGAGGCGGTCGGCTGGCAGTACTTCGACGACTACTTCCACGCCTGCGACCGGCTGCTCGCCGACGACGGCCTCTTCCTCCTGCAGGCGATCACCGTCGACGACCGCCTCTACGAGATGGAGAAGGCGTCACGGAGCTTCGCCAACACGCACATCTTTCCCGGCGGTTGTCTGCCGTCCCTGAAACGGATCGCCGACAGCATCGCAACCGTCACCGAACTGCGCGAGATCTGGCTCGACGACATCACCGCCCACTACCCGCCGACCCTGGCGCTGTGGCGCGAGCGCTTCTTCGCCGCCTGGGACAAGCTCAAGGCGCACGGCTACGACGAGCGCTTCCGCCGCCTCTGGGACTTCTACCTGTCGAGCTCCGAGGCGGGCTTCCGCGAGCGCCGCATCGGCGACGTCCAGATGCTCTTCGCGAAGCCCTCGTTCCGGTGAGCGGGGACGGCGGGGGGCCGCGTCCGCGCGACGGCGCGCTCGGCGACGGCGCGGCGGCCGGCGACGGGACCGCGGCCGGGCCGGCGGACCCAGGGACCCGCGAGCCGCTGCTCCTCATCCACGGCCTCGGCGCCGCCTCGCACGTCTGGGACCCGGTCGTCCCGCTGCTGTCCCCGCACCGCGAGGTGATCGCGCTGGACATGCCCGGCTTCGGCGCCGCGCCCCCGCTGCCGCCCGCGGTCGAGCCGACCGCCGCGGCGCTCGCCGGCGCGCTCCGCGACCAGCTCGCCGCCCGCGGCGTCGAGCGCGCGCACGTCGCCGGCAACAGCCTCGGCGCCTGGGTCGGCCTGGAGCTGGGACGGATGGGCGCGGCACGCTCGGTCACCTGCCTCTCCCCCGCCGGGCTCTGGCGGGCGCCGATCGGGCCGCGCAAGGGCTCGGGCCGCCGCTGGGCGAAGCGGCTGCGGCCGCTGGTGAGCGCGGCGCTCTGGATCGGCCCGGTGCGCGACCGCGCCGTCGCCACCTTCGCCGCCCGCCCGCCCAACTGGCCGACCCGCGCCGCCCGCGAACTCGTCCTCGCCTGGATCGACGCGGAAGGCTACGACGGCGCCAACAAGGCGATGCGCGAGCACATCTTCGACCCGGCGGGGTACCCGGCCGACGTGCCGGTGACGATCGCCTGGGCGGAGCTCGACCGGCAGGTCGGCCCGCCGAAGCCCGAGCGCCGCCCGGCCGGCGCCCGCTTCCTCGTCCTGCCCGAGGTCGGCCACGTGCCGATGTGGGACGACCCCGCGCTGGTCGCCCGCGTGATCCTCGAGGGCAGCGGCCGGGTAGGTTCAGGGGAGCCAATCGCCAGCGAAGGAGGAGCGCCGTGATCGTCGAGAGGACCGAGAATCCGCAGTGGCTTTCGAACGCCTACCTGGTCGCCGACCCGGAGCGCGGCACCGGCGTCCTGATCGACGGCAACGAAGACGTCGATCCGCTGATCGACCGGGCCGAGGCCGACGGGATCACGATCACCCACTACCTCGTCACCCACCCGCACGTCGACCACATCGCCGGGATCAAGGAGGCGCGCGAGCGGCTCGGCGGGCCGCCGCTGGTCGCCCACGAGGCGACCGCCGCGGAGCTCGACGAGGACGTCGAGGTGATCATGGGCGACGGCGACAAGCTCGACGCGAACGGGATCGAGATCGAGGCGCTCTACACCCCCGGCCACGCGCCCGGGCACCTCGCCTTCCTGATCGACGGGACCGACGTCTTCACCGCCGACGTCCTCTTCAAGGGCACCGTCGGCGGCTGCGCGGCGCCGGGCGCGGCGGGCTTCGAGGCGCTCAAGTCCTCGGTCATGCGGCTGATGGAGCTGCCGCCGGAGACGCGCGTCCATCCCGGCCACAAGGAGCCGACGACGATCGCCGAGCAGGAGTCCGAGAACCCCTTCGTGCGGGTCTGGCGCGGAATCGACGCGACCGGCGACGAGCAGGTGACGGTCTGGGACCGCCCCGCGACGCTGAAGCTCTGGGCCCCCGACTACGACGGCGGCAACAAGGCCTGGATCGTCTTCGGCGACTCCGGCGAAGAGACGATCGTCGGCGGCTCCCAGGTCGTCCGCGGCTGACCCCCCCCGGGGGTGGGGGCAACGCGGCGCGCCCTATCGAACTTTCACCGCTGGACCTTTAGGCCTTTCGTACGAATCTGGACACATGTTCGTTGCCGCCTGGACCGACCGTGTCCACTATTCGGTAAGTGGAATCCGTCCAGGAATTCTTCTTCAACTGGTATCCCGTCTTCGGCGTCGTCTTCATGGCGATGCTGCTGTTCGTCTTCCTGCGCCTCATGCGCACGACGATCGGCTCGACCAAGCCGGAGACGGTCAAGGCCGCGAAGGGCCGGCCGGTCGCCTGGGAGGAGGTCCAGGGGGTCGACGCCGCCAAGGACGAGCTGATGGACGTCGCCGAGTGGCTGCGCGAACCCGACCGCTTCGGCGCGCTCGGCGCCAAGGCCCCACGCGGCGTCCTCCTCTACGGCCCGCCCGGCACCGGCAAGACGATGCTCGCCCGCGCCGTCGCCGCCCAGGCCGGAGTCGACTTCTTCGCCGCCTCGGGCTCGAGCTTCGTCGAGATGTTCGTCGGCCGCGGCGCCGCCCGCATCCGCCGTCTCTTCAAGGAGGCGCGCAAGTCGGGGCGCGCGGTGATCTTCATCGACGAGCTCGACGCGGTCGGCGGCCACCGCTCCGGCGGCGGCGGTGACGGCGGCACGAGCGAGCGCGAGCAGGCGCTGAACCAGCTCCTGGTCGAGCTCGACGGTTTCGAGAAGGAGAACGGGACCGTGATCGTCCTCGCCGCCTCCAACAACGTCGACAAGCTCGACGCGGCGCTGCTGCGGCCGGGCCGCTTCGACCGCCAGGTGCTGGTCGCGCCGCCCGACCGCGATGGCCGCGAGGCGATCCTCCGCGCCCACGCCGAGGGCAAGCCGCTCGCCGCCGACCTCGACCTGCGCGACGTCGCCCGCAAGACGACCGGGATGACCGGCGCCCAGCTCGCCAACGCGCTGAACGAGGCGGCGATGCTGGCCGGGCGCGCGGGCAACGCGGAGATCCACCGGGTCGAAATCGACGAGGCGCTGCTGCGCCAGTCAGTCGGCTCCCAGCAGGCGCGCCGGCTCAGCCCCAAGGAGCGCCGCATCGTCGCCTACCACGAGGCCGGCCACGCGCTCTGCCGCAAGCTGCTCGGGCTCGACCCGCCGGAGATCCTCTCGATCGTCCCCCGCGGCCCGGCGCTCGGCTTCGTCGGCCACTCGCCGCGGGAGGACAGCTACCTGAAGTCCCGCGACGAACTCGTCGACGAGGTGGTCACGCTGCTCGGCGGGCGCGCCGCCGAGGAAGAGGTCTTCGGCGAGTCCTACTCGGGGGCGGTCGACGACCTCGCCCGCGTGCACATGGTCTGCAAGCAGATGGTCGGCGAGTTCGGCATGGGCGTGGCGATCGACCCCGACGGCCCGCCGCCGATCGCGATGCCGACCGGCGATTACGCGGTCTCCGACTCGACCCGCCGCGATGTCGACCTTGCCTCGATGACCCTCGCCCGCGAGTCCCACCGCCGCGCCCGCGCCCTCCTCTCGGCCAACCGCAAATGCCTCGACGACCTCGCCGAGACCGCCCTCGACCGCGAGACCCTCAGCCGCGAGGAGCTCGACGAGATCTTCTCCCGCCACACCCTCCGCGGCCTGGTCGACCAGAAGGGCTCCTCAGTGGCCATGGTCGCCATGTCCCGCCTCCGCCACCCCGACGCGTAACGGATCCGCGCGCCCTTCACGCGCTTTCCGTCACACCCCACCTGTCGATGGGCCGAAAACCCGACACATAGTCCGGTTTTCGGCCCATCGGCACAGGGGTCCCGGCAAACTGTGAAGGGATGGCGGAGAAGGCGAGGTGGTGGACGATGCGGCCGGCGTCGAATCTCAAGCCGGCTACTTATCGGTGTCCGTTTTGTGGGAAGCACCTCGCTTCGATGTCGGAGCACGTGTTGATCGCGCCGGAGGACGACCGATCGAAGCGGCGACACGCACACATGGAGTGTGTGCGGAAGGCTCGGGCGGCGGGGAACCTGCCGACGCGGGACGAGTGGCTCGCGGCGGAGCGTGGGCCGCGGCCGTCCTTGGGGACACGCATGCGCCGGCTCTTCGGGGGTAAGAAGGCCGACAAATGAGACAGATCCGCATCCTCTCCTCACTCGTCCTCGTCGCCTGCGCCCTCTGCGCGACGGTTGCCACCACGGCCGGAGCGGCCGCCAACCCCGTCCTCGGCGCCAAGGCCTTCGCCGCGCCTTACGGCAAGGGCTTCGGCACCGCCGAACCGCGCGAAATCTTCAACGGCGGCGACCCGAGCGGCTCGGTCACCCACATCAAGTGGCGCGGCTGGGGCAACTCAACCGCGATCGGCCGCGGCCTCAATCCCATCTTCAAGCCGCACGGCGGCTACTACCGCAAGCTCGCGCGCATCGAGCTGCGGGCCACCGACCTCGGCAAGTGCGGCAAGCGTGCCGCCTACACCCGCCTCGAAGTCCGCGTCCCCAAGCACCCAGGCGGCAAGCTCGGCAAGTGGTTCTCCTGGTCCGGCGCGAAGTCGCTCTGCAAGTCGCCGTTCTGAGCAGGGCCCGGTCAGGTCAGCCGGTCACGGCGAAGGTGCCGAAAGCAGATACACCTTCCGCCAGCACGACGAACTTCAACAGGGAATCGGTCGTGGACGCGCCGGTCGAACCGTAATCAGCACTTCCGATCGGCGAGATTCCAGCAACTCCCACTTTGAGTTCCGAGGCTCTCTGCCGGGGATGGCCCCAGGCATGACCGGAGTGCGCCCGAGAGCCACCGGGAGTCATGCTCATCGTGAAATCCGTAGTGGTCGATCGGTGTGACCCGCCGCCATACTCCCACCGATCACGGGGTACGGCGGAGGGTCACCCAGCCAGCACCTAGCCGGTCACCGCCCAGGTGCCCCAGGCGCCCGCCCCTTCTTCGAGGACCAACATGGCCAGGACCGCACCGGCGGTAGAGGCACCTGGGGTCCCGTTGGAACCACTGGCGGTATAGATGCTCTTCTCTACGGAGACACCTTCATTTCCACCGGCGTATACGCAGAGATTTCCGGAGTCGGCCTTGGGATGTTCGGCCGTCCCACCAGTGCAACCGACAGGGGCGGTTTCTCCGGTTCCGATGAAGTGGACATGGCTTTCATCGAGACCCTGGGCGAGTGGGATGGCGAACGAGATCGGGGCAAGCAGCGGTTTTCCGATGGCTTCCACCGGGCTCATCGCCGGGCCGAAGTAGGTCCCCACCGACCAGCTGCCGGTCTCGGTGGAACTTTTCGGAAGAGTTCCGCCAGCGGTCCAGGGTTCCCCGTCTTTCCCGGCCTGCCCTGCTGCGCCGTTACAAATTTCGAGCGGTTCGCCACTGCCTTCAACTTCAACGGTGATGCCACCTTCGGCGCATCCCGAGGCCGTTTCACTGAGGGCCACGGACCTGCCGTTGCCCCCGCTCTTGCCGGCTTCGCCCGGAGCGCCGTCGAGGCCGTTCAGGCCGTCCTTGCCGGTCGCCCCGGCAGGACCCTGTGGGCCAACTGGTCCTTGGGCAGCGTATCTCTTGGCTTCGTTCTTGGCGATCCCTCTTACTTCCTTCTTTTGCTTGCCGCTGAGCCCGCCCCCGGCGGCATAAGCACCACCCACCAAGGCCGCGAGCAAGGCAACGATCGCGACAACCAGGCCAGCCTTCCCGAATGGTTCACGAAGATGTCCAAACATATGTTCACTCCTCCCCCGGAGCGCCTTCCCTGGTCACTCCAGCTCTGCGACATGGATATCGGGACTAGCCGGAACCCGACTTAGCTCGGTGCGACTTCTTCTTCGCGCGATGCTTCTGCCCGCAGCTGTTGCGAATCTCCGGGTGCAACTGCGCGACAAGCCCGTTGTGCGCAACGAAGCGGGCGCTGGCGCGCTGCTTCGCTCGGCAGATGTCTTCCGAGTTTTCGAGCAACCCGTACTTTTTGCCGCCCTTCATTTCGAGAACGAAGCGCGAGACGGGGGCGTCGGGAACGACTTCGAACGTGTTGCGAATGCCGTGTTGCTTGGTCGTGTCGACCCGCCCGTGGAGCAGGATTCGCACCTGGCCGTTCAGGTCGGCGACCAAGTCGGGGAGCTTGTGGCCGTAGCCGACGCCGATGTAGACCGGGCCTTCGAGCGGTTTGTCGAGCAGCGGCGTCCAGGCCTTGGCGTGGCCGTAGATCGAGCGCTTGGGACAGGTGGCGGAGCGCAACTGCGGCTGGGTGCAGACCTTGTCGAGGTTGCCCTGGTCGAGGAACTCCGAATGCGGCAGGCCGACCTGGGCGCGGGCGATGTTGGCGTAGGCGCCCTGCTTCGGGTAGCTCACCACCGCCTTCAGCGCCGGGTGGCCGGACCGTCCGGTGGCGCCTTTCAGGTGCAGCTTCAGCTGCGGCTTGAACTTCAGCCGTTCGCAGCCGCCGACCTGGAAGCGGTCGGAGGCGGCGGCGCTTTCGCCGCCCGGGCCGTGGACGGTGGCTTCGACCGCCATCGGTTCGCAGTTCGTGGGGGACAGGATGAAGTGGGACCGGTCGATGTTCACCCTGACGTCCCTCACGTCAAGCAGGAGGCCGTGAAGGATCGTCGGGATCGGGTCGCTTTTCACCGTGACCTGAGCGGTTTCGAGGTCGAGGTAGAGCCCCGAGCGCACCAACACGTTGCCGAGGTCGAACGGTCCGGCGAGGGCCGGGGTGACGATCGCGATCGAGAGCGGCGCGCCCTTGTAGGGGCCGGCGAGGTAGGCCCGCCCCGTACCGAGGTAGAACGGATCTTCGCCGGCCCCGGCGCCGACCGTGACCGTGCCGATCTGGCTGGCCGCCGGACAGGCAGGCGAGGCGACCTCGGCCGCGGCCGCACCTTCAGCTTCGGAGATCGAGGCAAGGGCGGCCTCGGGGCAGTAGGGCACCCCACGTAGGAAGGCGGTGAGGCCGGGTGGCAGCGAGGCGTCGAGCGCGCTGAAGCGCTGGCTGCCGTCGGCGCGGGAGAGGTTCAAGACAAAGGGGCTCGTCGTCCCCGCGACCGGGCCGGCGACCCCGGCAGAGAGATGCGGTTCCAAATCCTCATGCGGACATGGACCCCCGTCGGGACCGCGGGCCACCTGGAACGTCGACGTCTGAGAGACCGTCTCTGCCGAGGTTGGCCGCCGCGGATCGGCGGCGGTCCAGGGCCAAAGCTCGGATTCGATCTGATAGCGCCCACACCGCGGCGGGTTGAGGAGCGGGGCACGCTGACCGGAGGCGAAGTGCAGCTTCAGTTCGGAGAAGGGCGCCTCGGGATTTTCGACGAAGGTGGTCGTGAGCCGGCCGGTCACCGGGTCGGGCGTGACCTTGCCGGCCACCTTCAGGAGCAATCCGTCGCGCTTGGATTCAAGATCCATGTACAGAGCGAGAAGCGAGCCGAATGGATTCTTGCCTTGGCTGGCGACGTAGACGCTACCCGCGAGCGTGTCGGCGACCAACGGCGTACGCACTTCGGCGGTGCCGATCTTCGATGCCTGTGGACAGCGCACCGGTTCGCCGTCGGGCACGCCTTCGTGCATCCCGAATTGAGCTTCCCCGCATGCTTCGAGGCCGCTGGCGAGAGCGGGGTTGACCGCCATGCCTTCGGGCAGGGTGACGGTGGCACCGGCGAGGTTTGCCTGGGCGATGCCGTCGGCTTCTTCCAGTTCCTCGGTTGGCATCGAGAGCGTGACGTCGAGGCCGGTGGGCGAGTCGGCCCGGTTGGAGGTCGGTTTCAGCGAGATCCTTGGTTCGAACGGCACCTTGTCGCAGCCGGTGAGCGGCGCGGCAGCGTAGCTTGCTTCGGCGTAGGAGCCGGGGTCTTCCCAAGTGTCGGCGGAGATGCGGGTCGTGGGCCGCACCGCGCAGCGGGTGGGATTGGTCAGGAACGGGACCAGGCCGGCTCCTGCTTCGTGGGGCCTGCGACAACCGGTGAATTCACGTTCTTCCGTCCCTGCGGCCGAGGGGACAAGTGGCTTCGCCCCGAAGCCGCAGAGCACCACCGGCGCCGCGAGCAGTTCGGGGGTCTTCGGGATGCCGCTGCTCACGAGCGAGATCGCGTAGCCGTCCCCGGGCCGCAGTTCGGGGGTCAAGGTGTAGAGCAGCCTCAGCGTCGGGATCCCGAAGGCGAATTGGGCGGGCGCCCCGACTTCGGGTTCCACCTCGAATATGGGCTCGTTGTGGAACCAGCCTTCGGGGGTTTCCAGGCTGATCCCGCCGACCACGGACTCAGGGGGGCAGCTCGGCGGCAGGGTCGTGACCTGCCGCGTCGACGCACACGGCTTCACCGCCTGGGGGTTGCCGACGAAGCCGCGCGGGGTGTCGGTGGTCACGATCCGTGGCCGGCCATTCAGCGCGCGAAGCCCGATGATGGTGTTGATGTTGTTGACTTCAGCCGGGATGTGGTCGGTGAACTGAACGTTCGCGACGGCCGAGAACGGATGCCCGCCCGCCTGGGTGTAGTCGTTGCCGAGGTCGTCGAGAACCTTCGCGAAGAACCCCTCGAAGCCGAAGGGGACCGCGGGGCCGACGGTGAAGCTGTCTTCGGCGTTCGCAGCTGCGGCACCGCCGCCTGAGACGATCGCCTTCGTCGTCAGGATGTCCGGCGCGTCATGGCCGGGGCGCTCGATAACTTCGACCGGCGGATAGGAGGACTGCGGCGCCAGGGGGTCGGAGCGGGTGCAGAAGACCCGCGCCGACCGGCTCGAGGTCGGAGCTTCTTTCGTGCAGCTCCAGGCCTTGGTGCCGACTTCGGTCCCGATCGCCCTGTAGGCATAGGTTTCCTCGCCGCCCGGGAGCTGCACTTCAAGCGTGATCGGACCCGTGGTGGTACTGGCGAAACTGAGAAAGGGCAACGTCGCGACGGTCAGAGCGGTGTTGTTGTTGGGTGGTGCCGATTCACCTGGAATCCGGAAAAGGTTTGGGGAGACCGTCAACACCGTGGCGCCGCCGGGTGCTTCACCGCTTCCGGTGGTGCCGATCGCCTCACACTGGATGTTGGTTTCCACGTCCGGCCCGGACTCATAGCGTTCGCCGCTGACTCCTCGCGTCGCGGTGGCGCTCAGCGTCAACGTCGAGGCGCCGACGGCGGTGATCGTCGTCCCGGGCGGCACCCCCCCGCCGACGATCTTCTGGCCCACCGCGAAGGAGCCTTCTTCGGTGTTGAGGGAGGTGAGTACGTTGGAGCCCGACGCCGCGTTCGCGGTGCCGAGAGCTTCTAGTTCGGGAGTGAGTTCGCTGCTGGTGGCCCCGGGGATCGGCACCCCGTTTTTGAGCCACTGGAACGTCCAGCTCGGCGATCCGCTCCAAGAGCCGGCCGGGGGTGGGCTGCAGGTGCGGGTTCCGAGGCCCCAGATCTGGTGCCCGGGGGCGTTGGCAACCGTCGGCCGAACGTTGGACGCGCCCGCCTGCGCGCTGGGCGCCGGCGGACTGGAGGGAGGTTCGACCTGCAGCGGCGGGGCGTAGGAGGCGGCCGCTTCGATCGAGTTCTGGCCGAGCACCTCGCACTGCAGGGCGTGGCCTTCGTCGGCGGCCTGCACGACGTAGGTGCTGGTGGTGGCCGTCGGCTGGGCAGTGGGGCCGGTGGCGGGAGCGCCGTTGCTGAGCCACCGGAAGGTGAAGGATTGGACGTTGAACCAGCCGTTCACGCCGCCTTCTTTGTAGCGGGCCGAGCAGGTCAGCTCTTCCCCCACCGAGGGACTCATGCCCGCGGTATTGGAGACCGTCACCTCGTAGACCGCGCGTTCGTCGCCGTGGGTCAGCGGGGTGAAGGTGCGCGCCAGGTTGACGCCGAGTTCGGGCGCCGCCAACGCGCTGGAGGCGCCGGTGCAGGCTACGAGGGTCGCCAAGGCGGTCGCGGCGAGGAGCTTTGCGTTGATCGAAGGTCTCATCAGTGCTTTCCGCTCCCCTTCCCATGCCTGCGCTTACCGTGCTTGTGGTGTTTCCCGTGCCGCTTGTGATCACGCTTGCGCACGCAGCGGGCGTGGCGGCGCACGAAGCCACGCTTCTTGCACGTCGAGGGGGGCTTCGGGTTGCCGGGGCCGCCGAACGTGCTGCTCGCGGGCTGAACGGCGCCGGGGGCCGACGGGAGGGCCCGGCAGGAGGATTCGACCAGCGCATCGCAGCCGACGGGCGCCTGGGCGATCGGGAAGCCGCCGCCCGCGCGGGCCACATAGACGTCGGGGGCCGAGTCACCGTCCGCGGGCAGCAGGCGGTCTTCGCTGGTGAAGCCGACCTCCGATCCGGAAGGTGAGACGGTCGGCAAGGTATCGCCCACCAACCGGCCCGGCAGGCGGGCGAGTTGCCCACCCTTCCACAGGTAGGGATTGGCCGCGCCGTCGGCGTCACCTGCGACCAGCGGCTCGGCGGTGGCGAAGGCGATCGTTTCGCCGTCCTCCGATACCCAGCGGCCTTCCTCGAAGGGGTTGGCGTTGGGGGCGTTGCCGTTGGGGTTGACCTCGACGTCCGCGGGTGGGCTTTCGCTGCCACCGGGAGCGGCCCTGGAGATCAACGTCAGCGTTTCGGTGTCCGCGTCGTAGCGGTATATGTCGGAGTAGCCACCGTCGGTGTCTTCGGCGGCGAGCGACGCGTGGGTGGCGAAGACGAGGATGTGGCCGTCACCACCCACCGCTTCGCTCGGCCCGATCGACGGCACGGCATACGCGCCGCCGACGAAGCTCTGTTCGACCCCCCATAGCTTGCCCTTGTCTTCGGGTGAGAGGGTGCCGACGAAGGAAAGGGTGCCGGTGTCGGCGTCAAAGGTGTAGAGGTTGGGAGCCCCGAGGACGGCTTCCGCTCCTTCGGGGTCCTTCGAGCTGGTCAGCTTGCCCTGTGCCACGAAGTAGACGCGGGTGCCGTCTCCCGATATCGCGGTGATCGAGCCCAGCACGTCGGCGCCTTCCCCCGGCGTGGGGTCGCCGGTGGTTCCGGCGGAGACATCGGTCAGGCGTTGCGAGGATGGTTTCGAAGAGTCGTAGAGGTAGAGGTCGCAGCCGACCGAGCCACCGAGTTCGGCACTGCACTCCTGCGCGCTCGGGTCGTGGTCCGCGGAAGTGAGCTTTCGCGAGCTCGTGAAGTAGGTCTTGGAGCCGTCTACGGAAGCGCCCTGGTAGAAGTCGCTGCCGGGTTCCTGCCATCCGCTTTCGGTTTCGCCCGCGATCAGGGGGGCGATTTCGGGACCAGACCCGGTCACGGTGCGCCGCAGGATGCGCAGTGGATAAAAGGCGGAGAGGGCGGAAACCTGGGTTTCGGTCGCGGTCGCGGAGAGCGTCGCGGTCTGCCCGGCGACCGAGAGCGGGCCCGTGGAGAGGAGCGATGCGCCGGCTGGTATCCCAGCCCCGGCGATCCCTTGGCCGGCGGCGAAGGCGCTCCCGGTGAGCGGCGTGGCACCAGAGGCCGTGGCCGGCGCCGACAGGGTCAGGGTCCCTTGCCCTACCGCGATGATCGTCGTACCGGCCGCGACGCCGGTGCCGGCGATTTCCTGCCCGGGCTGGAATTCGCCGTTGGCGACCGCCAACCCGCTCACCTCAGTGGAGCCGGCGGTGAGCGTGCCGCTCCCCTTGGCGCCGTAGAGACCCGAGAGGAGGTTTGAGCCTGCGATCGTGGTCGCAACCCCGCTCGCCCCACAGGGGCCGGTAGGCGGCTGCGCCGGCCTGGCCGAGAAATAGATGCGCTGCCCATCAGGAGAAATAGCCCCCTGATTGACGCGCCCGGTCCCCCTGCTGCTCGCTGCGGTGCCACCGCCCAGGTGAGTGCCGCAGCGCCCGCCGTAGACGCGGCCTTCCCTGTCGCGTGCCAGCAGTTCGAGCGACGGCCCACCCGATGCACGGGAGGCGACGTAGGTATTGAAGTCGCCGCCCGGCTGCGTTTCCGCCCCGGTCGAAGGCGGCGGCAGCGGATCGCCAGCCAAATACCCGGTCGAGGCGGCTTCCGGATGGAATATCGTGGTGGACAGGTCGGCCGAGCTACCGGTCGATTCCGCTCCTGCGGTGTCGAAATTCAATTTGCGGTTGCCGCTGTTGTCGATCGGCACCAGAACCGGGGAGAGTGGCGAGAGCGTGCCGTCAAGCCCCCCCTGGAAGACCTGCCCGCTGCCGGTCTGCAACTGTGCCTGGGTCGCACCGATCAGGTCCCAGCGTCCTAGGTCGGCGGCGAAAGCGTAAGGCGCACCCTTATCCGACCCACCGCCCGCGATCTCAGCCAACGCCGGCGGCGAGGTGGGGGTAGGCGTCCACCCAGAAACCGTGCGGGTCGCGACGTAGCTGTCGAGCAGGCCCTGAAGGCCGGGGGTTTCCGCCAGGGCGGCCTGCGAGAGGAACTTGACCCGTTCCCCGTTCGCCGAGAAGGTGGGCGAGATTGCCGTCTGCAGGCGCTTCACGGGCGGGCTGACCATCTCCAGCGCCATGCAGTCCGGCAGGTAGGCGGTGCCGCCAGGAAGCGGTTCTGAGACCTGAGCCTGGCGGATCGCTTCGTTGGCGCATGCAGCCTGCGCCGTCCCGGCCGGCACGAGGACGCAGCCGAGACAGACGGCCACCACCGCCGGCACCACCGCCCCCCCAACAAGTGCTCGCATCCGTCCCAAACCAATGCCCCCCGGCAAGTCAGTCATCGAGGAGTGATCGCGCCTCGGAGGCGCCTCCCCATCTCCCTGTGCGATCACGCTAATGCACGCCTCTGGTGCTGTCAAGGAACGCATAAGGAACGCGAGTTACAGGAGGCGGGCCGCCTGTTGCGGCCCCGCCTCCTGGGACTGCCGACCTTGATCGGCATTCGGCGTACTCGGCGTACGACCTACAGGCCGTATGTACCGCTGTCGGCCGGGTTGACCGGTTCCAGTTCGCCGGTGACGGTCGAAGTGGTCCCGAGACTGGTGTGGATGGTCCCCGAGAGCGTGAGCTTGTGGATCGCGCTCACGTTGTCGGGCGTGGCCCTGAGTTCTTCACCCGCGCGCTCTTCGAGCGTCACGGTACCTGGGCAGAAGCCCGTGCCGGTGTAGTGGTTGGTGAGCTTGATCGGCCCGGAGGCACCGGAAGAGACCTTGGCGTAGGTGCCTTCGTCATCGAGCATCCACGGCAGGTTTTCGGGCGTCGAGCTGGTCAGCGCCGTGCAGCCGAGGGTTTTCAGGGTTTCGGTGATTTCACATTCGGACAGGTTTTGGGGACTGAATTCACTGGCTTCACCTGTCCCGCCACCTGCCGTCAGGGTGATGTGGGCATGCACATGGCATTTGGTACCGCCGCTGAACTTCGCCCACCCTGTCAGTGTGATTGTCCCGTTTGCGGCAAGCGGCGTGCCTTCCATCTTCCAACTGGAGGTGTAGGCGGAGGCGCTCACCGGAATCGCGAGGGCGGCAAGCGCCGCGAACGCGGTTACGAGGGCGATGAACTTCTTCATTTCTGATCCTTTCCGATTTCGGCCGGCAGGCAGTCACCTTCGCCCGCCAACCGATTGTCTGCCGCATGTGCGGCCTGTGGCCGCCCGCGGCTCCCGTCGAGACGATCTATTAGCTCGACGCGGACTCTTTAGTCAAGAGTCGTTGCTGAAATCACACGGTCGGCAACCTGACGAGAGACACGCGTGCACATATGTCCCTGCAATTCGCAGAAACACAGAATTTCGGGCGCGCCATTTCGCGCGTGAAGAAAATGGTCAGCCGTTGCCTTCGTCAGCGCCCGCATGCGGTACCGACACACTCAGACGCTGCGTCCCGAGCCGTTCGCAGGGACAGCGCTGGAGCCCGTCGAGTACCCCCGCGGCCAGTGCATTGTCGCCACCGAGCTCCAGTTGGTCAGGAAAGCCGTCCACAACCGCACGGAACCAGCCTGACGGCGTACCACTCACCCAGGCCCCTACTTCACGGCCTAGCCTCGAACTGCAACCGATTACACGCCCGTCCTCGACATCGATGACGACTCCGGCCGTCGGATCCGCCACTTCTCCACCGGTCAACTCGACGGCAAGGCGACAAGAGCCGGAGGATGCATTCGGAAGGCGCAACCTTGGGACAGCCAGCAGAAAGGCGGCCTCAACGTCGATGCGCCCTGGCGGCGGGATGTGGTCCGAGGGATGCATCTGCTCCCATCGAGAAGCGACTGCGAGGGGGCCGATGGCCTGGCGCAGCCAATTCGTGACCATCTGCCGTCGACCATTGCCGTTGGCTGACAGCGCCTCGAGTTGCCCGGCTTCGCGCATCGCCGCCAGGCGACGCTCCAGAGTCGGATAGCTAACTCGGGAGATCAGCCGATCGAGCTCGGTGAGGGTGAGCGGCTTTGCGGCAAGTGCGCGCACCACCCCGGTGGCCCAACCGTCGACCAGGGCCTTGATCGATCTCTTGGCGGCGACCGTGCCCAGTTCGACCGGGCCATCGGGTGCCGCCACGAGCCAGGTGTTGATGGCGCCGGCGACGGAGAGGAGATCGCGGCCCGCGCCTCCTAGCGCGAAATCAACCTGCGGGGGAAACTCGTTGGAGCGAAATCGCTCGATGATGCCGAATTCGGTCAGCGTGAGAAGGTGGTTACGCATCGTGGTCGGTGGAGGGGAGCCAACCTCCTTGCGCAACCGTGGGAGCGGCCTCGGTCCGTCCCTCAACGCCATCAGCGCTTGGACGTTCAGCGGACTGGACAGCAGAGTCAGCGCGTGCGCTCCGGTTCGCACCCTTTCCCCCTATCTCGAATTTGCGACATGGCTTGGACCATCCGGTCCAAGGACATTCGTTCGCTCAGGCTAATTTATACAAACAGCGATGTCAACTTTTAAAAACCGGCTATTGCCTCGTCGTTCTGACCCCCGGCTTGCATCAGTTATTAGTCGCTGCTAAGTTCCTTTCTTAGTCGCCGCTACTAACTACGAAGGGACCGGACATGGAAACGCAAGAGCGAGGGAGGCTTTGGACGCTGGTCCTGGTCTCCGTGGGGCTCTTCATGGTCGTTCTCGACAACCTGGTCGTGAACGTCGCGCTACCCAGCATCCACAACGACTTCGGCGCCTCGGTGCAGGCGCTGGAGTGGACCGTCAACGCCTACGTGCTCGCCTATGGGGTGCTGCTGCTGACCGGCGCCGCGCTCGGCGACCGCTTCGGCCGCAGGCGAATGTTCGTCGCCGGCATCTCCCTCTTCACCGCCGCCTCGGCGGGCGCCGCGCTGGCGCCGTCCGCCGATCTGTTGATCGCGGCGCGCGCCATCCAGGGCATCGGCGCGGCGATCGTCACGCCGCTCACCCTGACCCTCCTCGCCGGCGCCTTCCCGCCCGAAAAACGGGGCCTCGCGCTCGGCGTCTGGTCCGGCATCTCAGGCATCGCCGTCGCGATCGGCCCGCTCGTCGGCGGCGCCGTGATCGAGCTCGCCGACTGGCACTGGATCTTCTGGATCAACGTCCCGATCGGCCTCCTGCTCGCCCCGCTGGCCGCCCGCCGCCTGGAGGAGAGCTACGGCCCCAAGGCCCCGCTCGACTTCCCCGGCCTGGCCCTCGCCTCGACCGGCCTCTTCGGCCTCGTCTACGGCCTGGTCCGCGCCCAGACGATCGGCTGGACCGCCCCCGAGGTGCTGATCAGCCTCGCCGCCGGCCTCGCGCTGCTCACCGGCTTCGTCCGCCAGGAGCTGCGCAGCGACGCGCCGATGCTCCCCATGCAGTTCTTCGCCAAGCGCAGCTTCGCGGTCACCAACGTGGTCTCGATGGCGATGTACTTCGGCATGTTCGGCTCGATCTTCTTCCTCAGCCAGTTCATGCAGAACGTGCTTCACAACTCGCCCCTCGAGGCGGGCCTCAAGCTGCTGGTCTGGACCGGGGCGACGATGGTCGTCGCGCCGCTGGCGGGCGTCTTCAGCGAAAAACTCGGCGCCCGCTGGTTCATGGTCGCCGGCGTCTCGCTGCAGGCGGTCGCGCTCGGCTGGCTCGCCACCGAGGCCTCGACGACGCAGAGCTACGGCTCGATGATCATCCCGTTCATCCTCGCCGGCGCCGGCATGGCGCTGGTCTTCGCCCCCTCGGCGAGCGCGATCCTCAACTCGGTGCGCGTCGACCAGGCGGGCCAGGCCTCCGGCGCCACCAACGCGATCCGCGAGCTCGGCGGCACCTTCGGCATCGCCGTCCTCGCCACCGTGTTCAGCGGCGCCGGCGCCTACACCACGCCGCAGCAGTTCGTCGACGGCATGGTCCCGGCGCTCTGGGTGGGGACCGCGGTGCTCGCCTTCGGCGCCCTGGTCGCGCTGGTGCTGCCGTTCGGCGGCAAGGCGACCGCGGGGGAGGTCGAGGAATTCGAGGCGGCCGAGGGGGAGCGGCACGAGCCCCGCGGCGCGGCCCCCTCGCGTCCCCTCCCCGCGGCGAACTAGGATCGAACGGTGGCGGCAGAGGCGAAAACCGTTCCTCGCAAGCGCGTCCCGGCGGCCGAGCGCCGGGACGCGCTGATCGAGGCCGCCATCCACCACTTCGCCCACGGCGGCCTGCAGGGGACCAAGGTGTCCTCGATCGCCGCCGACGTCGGCGTCGCCCAGCCCTACGTCTTCAGCCTCTTCCCGACCAAGCGCGACCTCTTCCTCGCCGCCGTCGACCGGTCCTTCGAGAAGGTGGCGACGCTCTTCGAGCAGGCCGCCGCGGACTTCGACGAGAACGGCCCGCGGGAAGCCGACGAAGACAAGCTGAACGCGATCGGCCACGCCTACATGGACGCGATCGGCGACAACCCCGACCAGCTCCTGCTCCAGCTCCAGGGCTACGCGGCCTGCGGCGACGATCCCGGCATCCAGACCGCCGTGCGACGCAACTACGCGCGCCTGGTCCAGCTCGCCCGCAGGCTCACCGGCGCCGACGACGAGCGCCTCGACGGCTTCTTCCAGATGGGCATGTGGTGCAACGTCGCCGCCGCGCTCGGGATCGAGGATTTCAAGTCCGACTCAGGCTGGGTCGAGAAGTCGCTGGCGGTCGACGACGAGGCCGCGGGCGGATAAGTCGGGGCGGGCTCAGGCGGCGAGGAACGTCGCGGCGCGCTGCGCGGCCTCGGTGCGGTTGCGGACGCCGAGCTTGCGGTAGAGCGCGGTGGCGCTCTTCTTCACCGTGTCGGGACCGAGGTGGAGGCGCGCGGCGATCTCGCGGTTGGTCGCGCCGGTGCCGAGGAGCAGGAGGATCTCGCGCTCGCGGTCGCTGAGCCCGGGGCCGACGGCGGGCGGCGCGACGCCGGCGGGGTCGAGTGGCTCGCCGCCGATCACCGCGGCGCGGACGGAGTCGACCACGTCCCCGGGCGAGACGCCGGCGGGCAGGAAGCTGACCGCGCCGAGGGCGGCGGGCGGCGCGCCGGGCGAGGTGCGGCAGCGGGAGGTGAGGAGGATCTGGACGCCCGGGTGGGCAGCGCGGATCGCGGCCGTGATCGAGCTCGCGAAGGGGCCTGTCTGGGAGATGTCGAGGAGCGCCACGTCGGGCCGGTGGCGGCGGGCGAGCGCGACCGATTCCCGGCTGTCGGCGGCGAGCAGGCACCGTTCGATCCAGGCCTGCGCCTCGAGCAGCGCCGCGAGGCCGATCCGCGAGGGCGCGTGGGAGTCGACGACGAGCGCGCGGACCGAGGAGTCGGGCAGCGCCTCGGCGGTGCCGAGGTCGAGCGGAAGGGGCGGGGCGCTCGGGGGCATTGGCACAATTCTATAGTAAGTCGATCTAAATAGAAGGCTTAGTTGCGTCAGCGCTCCACCGAGGGCGCGGGGCCTGTCCGTGGCGAAGACGCCGGCCGCGCCCATATGGTGCGGGGCGTGCTCACGCTCGTCGACCTCTTCGCCGGCTGCGGCGGCATGACGCGGGGGTTCGAGGACTCGGGGGCCTTCCGGTCGGTCTTCGCGGTCGAGTTCGACCGCGACGCGGCGGCGACCTACGCGGCGAACTTCGGCGACCACGTGGCGTGCGGGCCGATCGAGGATGTCGCCGCGTTCCCGGATGCCGACGTGGTGATCGGCGGGCCGCCGTGCCAGGGCTTCAGCCCGCTGAACCGGGAGGCGGTCGGCTTCGAGCGGCGCGGGCTGTGGCGCGAGTACCTGCGCGCGCTGGAGGCGGTCGAGCCGCGGGCCTTCGTGATGGAGAACGTCCCCGAGCTGCTCCGCAGCGCCGAGTACGCCGAGTTCAGGCGCCGCGCCGAGGAGCTCGGCTTCGAGGTCGACGGCGAGATCCTGAACGCCGCCGACTTCGGCGTCCCCCAGCGACGCCGCCGCGCGATCGTGATTGGCACCCGCTCCACCCCGCCGCCCTGGCCCGCGCCGACCCATGCCGGGCCGGAGGCAGACCCCCTTCCCGTCGGGGACGATGGGCGTGCGCCTTGGGTCACGTTTCGGGAGGCGGTCGAGGGGCTGCCGCTGCGGCCGGACGGGCGGCGGTGGCATCGGCCGCGGCGGCCGCGGCCGGAGAGCGTGCGGCGCTACAAGGCGGTGCCGCGCGACGGCGGCGATCGGTTCGCGATGCAGCGGAACCTCGACCGGGCCGGCCTGGGACACCTGGTGCCGCGCTGCTGGCGGGAGAAGCCGACCGGGACGACCGACGTCTTCGGCCGCCTCTGGTGGGACCGACCGGCGCTGACGATCCGCACCGAGTTCTACAAGCCGGAGAAAGGCCGTTACCTCCACCCCTCCGCCCACCGCCCGATCACGGTGCGCGAGGCGGCGCGCCTGATGTCCTTCCCCGACGACTTCGTCCTGCCCGAGGAGCAGGCGATGTCGAGCGTCGCCCGCCAGATCGGCAACGCCGTCCCGCCGCTGCTGGCGCGCCGCATCGCCGAATCCCTCGCCGCCGCGCTCCGCCGCGACACCCCTTCCGCTGTTCCTTATGGTCCTGTGGGGACCGAAAGGAACAGTTCAGCGGTGGCGGCTTAGGGACTCGCGCACGGCGGACTCGACCCGGTCGGCGGCCGCCTCGATCTCCTCGTGCTCCCAGACCCGGACCACGGTCCAGCCCGCCGCGGCGAGGAGCCCGTTCACGGTGGCGTCACGCTCGCGGTTGCGGGTGAGCTTGTCCTGCCAGAAGGCTTCGTTTGAGCGGGGCAGGGTGCCGTGCTCGGGGCAGGAGTGCCAGAAGCAGCCGTCGACGTAGACGGCGACCTTGGCCGGGCCGAAGACGAGGTCGGCGCGGCTCGGCACGCCTTTCAGCGGCCGGCGGTCGACCCGGTAGCGGAAGCCGCGCCGGTGGAGCTCGGAGCGCAGTTCCAGCTCCGGCGCCGTGTCGCGCCGCCGCACCCGTGACATCCGTTCGCTGACGCCGGCGGAGGAGGGCGTCATCGGCGGTCGGGCTTTGCGGGCGGCCTTCACCGCGGTGTGCGCGGCTCGAGGATGACGATCGGGATGACCCGCGGGTGGGCGCGCTCGCGGAAGGTCGCGTAGCCGGGATAGAAGGCGAGGAACTCGGGCCAGAGGCGCTCGCGCTCCTCGTCGGTGGCGAGGCGGGCACGCACCGGGCGCACCTCGGCGCCGATCCGCACGGTCGTCTCCGGATTCGCCACCAGGTTGTGGAACCACGCCGGGTTGGTCGGCTGCCCGGCCTTCGAGGCGACCACCGCGATCGACTCGCCGTCGCGGTGGTACATCAGCGGCGAGGTGCGGGCGATGCCGGACCTCGCCCCGCGATGGTCGACCAAGGCGACCTTGGCGCCGGGCCAGCCCGGCAAGCTGCCGCCGATCCGCCCGCCGCTGCGCCGGTAGACGGCGACGTGGACCTTGGTCGAGCGCCGGCCGAGGTAGACGCCGCGGTCGTTCATCGCCTCGGCGACGGCCAGGTTGAGGCGGGCGTTCAGGGACGGGGCGACGGCCGGGCCCTCGCCCGGTGCGCTCGCGGCGCCGAGACCGGCCGGCCGCCCGATCCGCCGCCACGCCAGCAGCGCCGCTCCGATCGCCAGGGAGCCGATCGCCACCCGACGGCTCCTCCGCATCGCCGTCCGCTCGTCCATGAGCTCCAGCCTACGCCGGCCGGTTGGCGCCCTCGGGCCCCGGGCGCCGGCGCCGCCCTCCTACTTCACGATGAGGACGATCGCCACCGCGACGCCGACCGTCACCACCGTCCAGCGCAGGGTCTGGTCGGGGATCCGCCGGCCGTAGCGCGCGCCGAGCTGGGCGCCCGCCATCGAGCCCACCGCGACCAGCGCCGCCGCGTCCCAGGCGACGTGGGCGAAGATCACGAAGAGGAGCGCCGCGACCGCGTTGGCCACGCCGACCATCACGTTCTTCAGCCCGTTCAGCCGCTGCAGGCCGTCGGGGATGAGGAAGCGCAGCGCGGCAAGCAGGATCACGCCCTGCGCGGCGCCGAAGTAGCCGCCGTAGACGCCGACCGCAAAGCCGATCGCGACGAGGGCGAACTTGCGGTGGTGGCTGAGCGACCCATGGCTCAGCTTCGGTTTCGGCCGCATCACCATCAACACGCAGGCGAGCAGGATCAGCACCGGCACCACCGTTTCGAAGACCCCTTCCGGCAGGGTCAGCAGCAGGATGCCGCCACCGATCGCGCCAAGCGTGGTCCCGGTGGTGCCGAGCGTCATCCGCTCCCGCTGGCCCACGAGCTCCCGCCGGTACCCCCAGATCGCGCTGACGTTGCCGAACACGAGGCCGACCGAGTTGGAGACGTTCGCGGTCACCGGCGCAAACCCGACCGCCAACAGCACCGGAAACGTGAGCAGCGAGCCGGAACCGACGATGGCATTGATGCCGCCCGCGGTGAACCCGGCGGCGAGGACGGCAAGGACCTGAAGGAGGTTCATCGAGACCGGCAGTCTCCCGGACCGACCCCCCGCGGAGGGCTCAGGGGCCGCAGGCTGGCGCACGGGAGGGCGGGGGGCCGCAGGCTGGCGCACGGGAGGGCTCAGGCCCCGCAAGCTGTCGCCCGGAGAAGGACCCGCCCCTCTCGCCACGGCCCGGGCAGGCTGTGGCCGTGGCGAGAGGGGCGGGTCTGCGGAAGGTGTGGAGGGACACCGGCGGGAGGCGCACGGGAGGTTCACGGAACCGTGACGGGAGTCAGACCCCGTCACAGAGATGCCGAGAACTCCACGCTTCCTTCCGTGTTGTCCAACACCGACCTACGCGCTGCGTGGATTGACCGTGCTATAGCAAGGTCAAAGTACGCAGCGCGTTTCCGCCCTTGATTTGAGGCCCGAAAAGGGCCTTCCCGGGCCGGAAAGTGTGACGTTCCCGGCATCTTCGTCACGGATCCGGCCGAGGTGTGGAAGCTTCCGGACACGATCGTCACGGAAGTCCGACTTCCTCACGTCCCTGTGCCGGCTTTTTCACGGAAGCCTCACGTCCTGGGCTCCTCATGGGGGTCACAGCCTGCCAGGACCCCCATGAGGAGCCCAGGACCATCCTCGGACGGCCGCCAGCCCCCCGAACCCCCGCCCGAACGGCCGGGGCAACCCCCGAACCCCAGCCCCTACCCCAGATCCCCGAGCCGCGCCACCGTCTGCGCGCAGACCTCGTCGGCCCACGCCGGTGGGTCGGGGACTTTGTTGGAGACCCAGACCTTGTCGATCCCGAGGGCTGCCATCTTGGCCATCGCGGTGAGGAAGGCGTCGACGTCGTCGAGTGGGTTGGCGCCCCAGAGGATCGTCTTCTCGATCTCCTCGTAGTCGCGGCCCTCGGCGTCGCAGTGGCGCTTCAGGACCTCGAGTTTGTGGGCGACGACGTCGCGCTCGCCGCCGAAGAGGTTGCAGGCGTCCGCGTACTTGGCGACCAGCCGGAGGGTCTTCTTCTCGCCGGAGCCGCCGATCATCAGGGACGGGCGCGGGCGCTGGAGAGCGCGTGGTGAGTTGAGCGTTTCGCCGAGCTTGTAGTGCTTGCCCTCGTAGGGACCGTCGTCGTCGCTCCACATCTGGAGGCAGATCTGGATCGTCTCCTCGAGCCGCTCGAAGCGCTCGGCGATCGGTGGATACGGGACGCCGAGGGCGTCGTGCTCGGCCTCGAACCAGGCGGCGCCGAGGCCGAGCTGGGCGCGGCCGCCGGAGAGGACGTCGAGCGTCGTCACCGTCTTCGCCAGCAGGCCCGGGTGGCGGTAGGTGACGCCGGTGACCAGGAGGCCGAGGCGCATCCGCTCGGTCTGCGCGGCGAGGAAGCCGAGGGCGGTGTAGCCCTCCAGCATCGGCTCGGTGTGCGGGGCGACCGGCGGGATCTGGAACCAGTGGTCCATCAGCGTGAACTGGTCGGCGCCGCCCTCCTCGGCGGCGCGGGCGGTGGCGGCGAGGGTCGGCGCGATGTTCTCGGCGCCGCCCTGGTAGCTGAACGAGGGGTTGTGGATCGCGAGCTTCAACGGCTTCCTTCCGACTGGGGTTACGCAGGGTCTACCCCGTCGACCACCTCGGCTACCGCGCCCGCGGCAAGCACCGTGCGGCCGAGCCGCGTCGGCGTGTAGTCGAGGGCGCCCATCGCGGTGTGCACCTGGGCGCGGATCAGGGACGCGTGCTCGAGCGCCTGCGCCGCCTCGGCGACCAGCCGCTGCAGCCGCAGCCGGGTGCGGTCGTCGACGGCCCTGGTCGACCCGTCGGGGGCCATCGTGGCGGCGACCGCCTCGACCGTCGCCCCGGCGCCGTCGTTCGGCCCGCCGACCGTCACCTCTTCCTCAGGGTCCTCCCACTCCGCCCCCGGCCCGAAGGCCTTGCCCATCACCTCGGCCGCCAGTGTCGGCAGCGGCAGCTGGTCGAGCCGTTCGATCTCGGCTTCCAGCGCATCCGCCTCCGCGCTCCTGTCGGCCCTGCCGCCGAACAGCGCCATCCCGCCTTCCTTTCCTGTCGAAGCGCCACCGAACGGCGGCGCCCGGGCAAGGATAGGTACGTGGACGGACCGGGCGCGGTTCGCCCGCCGCGATCCCGCTCAAGTATCCCCGGCCCGCGGCCGAAAAGAGGGGTTGAAGAGAACGCACGACGGGTCGCATCCTCTGGGCGGCCCGGTTGCTGGGGCCGACCGGCAGTCGCGCGGTCGGCCCCGTCACTCGCTCCGAGCGGGCCCCACGCGGTGGGCAGACCCGCGGCGTGATCAAATGACGGGATGAGTGACGGAATCGAGGAGGCACTCGGGCGCAATCGTGACTTCGCGGCGCGCGGCGGGCACGAGGGGGCGGTCGTCTTCCCCAAGCTCCGCCTCTTCGTCGTCACCTGCATCGACCCGCGGACCGACCCGGCGCACTTCCTCGGCCTCGACCTGAGCGACGCGCTGGTGCTCCGCAATGCCGGCGGCCGGGTCACGCCGGCGGTGATCGAGGACGTCGCCTTCATCGCCCAGCTCGCCGAAGGGGCGATCGGCGAGGGGCCGCTCTTCGAGGTCGCGGTCGTCCACCACACCCAGTGCGGCACCGGTGCCCTCGTCGACGACGACTTCCGCCGCCGTTACGCCGAGCGGATCGGCGCGGACGAGGCGGGGCTGCGCGAGCGCGCCGTCCTCGACCCGGCGGCGACGGTGCGCCACGATGTCGAGCTGCTGCGCGCCGCGCCGCAGGTCCCCGACCGCGTCCGCGTCTCCGGCCACGTCTACGACGTGGTGGGCGG
>Ga0209916_1000643_pt1 | contig 47994 bp, 36 predicted proteins | sample ThiBio_1000_plan_FD_183956 | JGI IMG/M metagenome (GOLD analysis project Ga0209916, IMG submission 183956) | Wastewater bioreactor microbial communities from Cape Town, South Africa - Thiocy_solids_2 (SPAdes) | ecosystem: Engineered > Bioreactor > Thiocyanate-remediating > Anaerobic-Aerobic ... | reverse complement strand
GGCCTTCCCCCCTCGCGGGGGAAGGTGGCCCGAAGGGCCGGATGAGGGGGGGGCGAGACAAAACGCCATCGACGTCCAGGGCCTCCCGGACGGGTTTTCGCGAATCGCGACGGTCGCCTCGCGCGTCGTCCCCCTCATCTGACCGCTTCGCGGTCTGTCTTCCCCCGCAAGGGGGGAAGATTCGTTCAGGCCCCCAAAATCCGTGACGGTCAGCTTCATTCCTTCCTCTCGGCGTCCTCGGCGTCTCGGCGGTTCCAATTCGGCGCCCATCGACGCGCCGCGCGAGCCGGTTGGAACGACGCCGTCAAGAAGGGAGTCCGACGATCCCCTCGCAAACGCCTCCGGTCGCCGGTCTTCACGGCCGGAGGACCGCCGCGGTCGTCGCGGCCGGCGGCTGGGCCGGAAGCGCGCCGGCCAGGAGCGTCGTGTCGGGATGGTCGGAGCGCCAGTCGTCCCAGGCCGTGGTCCCGAGGCGGGCCGTCGTCGCCAGCGTCTTCCCCTTGAGGGGGCCGCTGAAGGCGGTCAGGCCCTCGCCACGGTCGACCCACAGGCTCTCGGTGTCTCGGTCGTACAGGACGTGCCGATGGTTCATCGTGAAGCCGGACGAGCCCAGCACGACCCGACGACCGTCGATGCGGGCGTCGAACACGGCCACGTCCGGCTTCCCGTCCGCCCCCGCGTTCGGATCGTGGCAGACCAGCCGCGGCTGGCCGTCGATCACGTCGTTGACCAGCAGGACCCGACACAGCACCAGCCTGGGGTAGGCCCGGGCGCTTCGTCCCGTCGCCAGGCCGACGACGGCGGCGTCCTCCGGCATGTGACCCCAGACCTCGCCGCCGTCGGCCTCCACGTCGGGACGGTCGATCGCGCGGACGACGTCGCGGCCGACCGGATCCCCGAGCGTCGCCGGGTCGCAATCGCCGGCGGCCAGCTTGAACCAGCGATGGCCCTCGCCGGTCTTCCAGCCCGACCAGACCAAGAGGCTCGCCCCCTCCGTCCGCCGCCACGGCTCGGGCCGCTCGGCGCGCGAGACCGACGGGTAGATGTTCCGGTAGCCGATCACGGCGGTGGAGGCGACGGCGCGCTCCTCCGCCATCAGCAGCGACCATTCCCCCCACAGCCGACGACCCAGAAGGGCCGTCGCCGCGGCGAGGGCGAGAATCAGCGCGGTCGTCGCCGACAGCCGCGCGAGATCCCGCGGCGGCGCCGCGTCGCCGACGCGGAGTTGCGAATCCAGTGAAGACGAGGCCGAGACGCGCGGCTGCATGGGAAGGCCCTCCAATGCCGTCCGGACGAACACGCGACCCGAAGATTGGAACTGTCGCGCCGTTATCCCAAAGGCCGGGCCCGCCGTCAATCAGCAACTCCACGCGCTCCAAGATTTCTCGACGTATTGATACGTTGAGACCGAGTCGCGACGGCGGCCTCGGCGCGCGAAACGACCGCCGGGGGCGCCGGCGGTCGTCTTGGGTTTCGAGTCGGAGGTTCGGTCGGGCTCAGGCCTTGGCGGTCGTCTTGGCCTCGGCCTGGACCTTCTTGACGATCTCCTCCTGGAACCGCGAGGGGAGCTTCTGGTACTTGAGGAACTCCATGCTGAAGCCCCCCTTCCCCTGGGTCATGCTCCGGAGGTCGTTGGAGTAGCCGAACATCTCGCTCAGGGGGACCTCGGCGGAGATCACGGTGTAGCCCGAGCGGCTCTCGGTGCCGAGGATCACGCCCCGCTTCGAGGAGAGGGCGCCGGTGACGGGGCCCTGGAACTCGGTGGGGATCTCCACCTCCACGAGCATGATCGGCTCCAGCAAGACCGGGTCGGCCTTGCGGAACGTCTCCCGGAAGCAGTCGCGGGCGCAGATCTCGAAGGCCATGGTCGAGGAGTCGACGTCGTGGTACGAGCCGTCCTCAAGGACCATCTGGACGCCCATGACCTCGTAGCCGGCGACCGGGCCCTTGTGCATCGACTCGCGGAAGCCCTTCTCCACCGAGGGGATGTACTCGGTGGGGATCCGGCCGCCGGTCACCTTGTTCTCGAAGACGAACGGCTCGGGGTTCTCCGGATCCAGCGGCACGAGCTTGCCGACGACGTGGGCGTACTGGCCCGAGCCGCCGGTCTGCTTCTTGTGCTTGTAGTTGAACGCCGTCTCGCGGGTCGGCGCCTCGCGATAGCTCACCTTGGGCATGCCGACGGTGCAGTCGACCTTGTACTCGCGGCGGATCCGCTCGACGTAGATCTCCAGGTGCAATTCGCCCATCCCGGAGATGATCGTCTCGCTGGTCTCCGGGTCGACGTGGACCCGGAACGTGGGATCCTCGCGCATGAACCGGTTGAGCGCCTTGGAGAGCTTGTCGTAGTCGGCCCGCTTGTGGGGGTTGATCGACAGGTCGATGACCGGCTCGGCGGCGTAGATGCTCTCCAGGGAGACGTTCGTCCCCTCGGCGCAGTAGGTGTCGCCGGTGGCGCACTCGACGCCCATGACGGCCACGATGTCGCCGGCCTCGGCGGCGTCGATGTCTTCCTTCTCGTCGGAGTGGACCCGGAGGATCCGGCTGATCCGCGACCGCTTCTTCTGGCGGGAGTTGTAGTAGAACGTCCCCTTGCGGAGCGTCCCCTGGTAGATCCGCATGTAGGTGACCTGGCCGAACGCCTCCTCGACCAGCTTGAACGCCATGGCGACCAGGGGCGCGTCGGGCTCCGGCTTCAACTCGATCTCGGCCATCTCGGCGTCGTTGTCGTGGGCCTTCACCTCGCGGTCCAGCGGGCTGGGGAGGTAGCGGCAGACCGCGTCCAACAGCGGCTGAATCCCCTTGTTGCGGTACGCCGTGCCCACCATCACCGGGCAAAGCTGCTGGGCGATCGTACCGGCCCGGATCGTCTGGTGGATCAGGTCGAGCGGGACCTCCTGTTCCTCCAGGAGCAGTTCCATGACCTCGTCGGAGACCATGGAGAGCGCCTCCAGCATCCCCTGGCGGGCGCGGGCGGCCTCCTCGGCGAACTCGGCGGGGATCTCCTCGCGGCGGACCTCGGTCCCCTTGTCGCCGTCGAAGTAGATCGCCTTGCGGTCGATCAGGTCGATGACGCCCTGGAAGTTGGACTCGGCCCCCATCGGGATCTGAAGCGGCAGCGTCGTCAGCCCGAGCTTGGATTCAAGCTGGCTGATGACGTTGGCGGGGTTGGCCCCGGTGCGGTCCATCTTGTTGATGAACGCGATCCGGGGAATGCTGTACCGCTTCATCTGGCGGTCGACGGTGATCGACTGCGACTGCACCCCGGCCACCGCGCAGAGCACCAGCACCGCGCCGTCGAGGACGCGCAGCGACCGCTCGACCTCGACGGTGAAATCGACGTGGCCGGGGGTGTCGATGATGTTGATGACGTTGTCGTTCCAGCGGACCGTGGTGGCGGCGGAGGAGATGGTGATCCCCCGCTCCTTCTCCAGCTCCATGCTGTCCATCACCGCCCCCTCGCCCTTGACCTCCTTGAGCATGTGGGTGCGGCCGGTGTAAAACAGCATCCGCTCGGTGAGCGTGGTCTTGCCCGAGTCGATGTGGGCCGAGATGCCGATGTTCCGCAGGCTTTGCAGGTTTTCCATGGTCCGATTTACGTCTCAACGGTCGCCGGGAGGGTGGAACGCCCGCCCGCGGCCAGTTTTCACCACACGCCGAACTCATCGAGACGGGAGGCCGCTCGATTCGTCTGTTCCAAAAACGAAACGGCGGCCGGGCGAGGGATAAGCGGGCGCGTCAGGCACGTCGGGCCGAGGCCGCCTGACACGGGATCGGGAGATCCGGGAAGGCTCGCGAGCGCTCAAGACGAACCATCCTATCAGCCCCCACCGACCCGTCAAGGCGGATTCGCCCCCCGAAAACCGAATTGGCCCCCCTCTTGCGAACCGGACGCCGTCCGGCTAAACTCCCTGAACGCATCGATCGTACTCGACATTCGATCCAGTCTCCATCCGGGAGGCCCCCGATGCCCGCGACCCTGACCGTCCGCGACGAGACGCCCGCCGGCGGCGTCATGCGAGAGTGGTCGTTGGAGTTCCTGGAGGAAACGATCACCGTCCGCGACCTGATCCGCGAACGCGTCTATCAGGAAGTCCAGGACCACAACGCCCGGGGCCGATCGGCCGAGCCGTACCACGGCCTCGTCCGGCCCGAGGCTTACGAACGGGCCCTCAACGGCCCCGGGACCGACGCCAAGGCCCGCCCGATCGACTGGAGGAAACAATTCGACCGCGCCGTCGAGGCGTTCGAGGCGAACCAAGTCCTGATCTTGATCGACGACCGCCAGGCCGAATCGCTCGACCAGACCTTCACCATCGGCCCCCGCTCGGTCGTCACCTTCCTCCGCCTGACCCTGCTGGTGGGGGGCTGAACCCGATGGGCCAGGACCAAAAGGCCGCGCCCGCCGACGACCTGGACGCGCTGATCGACGCCTTCCTCGCCGAAAAGCCGAAGAAGAAGCACGCGAACATTCTCCATGGGCTTGAAATGGAGGATACGGAGACCGGCGCGTCGCTCCTGGCGCTCGCCCCCGACGCCCGGGCCGAGGCCGTTCGACGCCTGCTGGATCGACTGGCCGAGTCCCTCCCTTACAGTGATGGGCGGCTCCCTCGCGGACTCGCCGTGCTGGCCTTGGGGGGTCTGCTCCGGCGCAAGCCCCCCCTGCCGGACGATACCTTGAAGGCCCTGCTCGGATGGATGACCGTCGCCAGCGCCAGCTACTTCGTGCTAAGCGTGAGCCCTCTGGCCGACGTCGCGTCCGTCCTTGAAGATCGAGCGCTCGCCGGATCGCTGGGGGAGGAACTGGGAGCCGGCGTCAAGGGCGTGATCCGCGCGCTGCGGGATAGACTGTACGACGACGCCGATTTCCGAAAGATCGGCGACCGATTGGGCGGCTTGATCGCGCGCGACCCCGGGGCGTGGCTCGTCCCCGGCGAGGCCTGGTCCGACGTCGCCCTCGCCGATTTGGCCGCGGCGGACGACGATCGCCGGGAAGCGTGGTCGGCCCTTCTGCGCTTTTGCCAGAAGGTCGACGGAGGCAAGCCGACCGCCCAATGGTTGCTGGAGGCCGAGGCGAGGGTCGAGGCCGTCGGCTTCGGCGACTTCAAGGAGCGGTTGCTGAAGTGGTTCCCGCTGGTCGACCGTCCCCGGACTCATCCCCACGGTGACGGGCGGGGTTCACACATCGACGTCGTGCTCATACCCCACCACGCCAGGATGCTCAAGGGCCTGGCCTGGTCCGCGGGAATGCGGGCCGACCGCGACCTGGCGCGGGCGCTGGCCGCGCTGGCGATTTCGAGTTATCGCAAGGTGCCGGGCGTGGGGCCGCGGCTGGTCGCGCTGGGCAACGCGGCGGTCGTGGCTTTGGGGATGATGCCGGGATTGGACGCCGTGGGGCAACTGGCGCTCTTGAAGGTGAAGGTCAAGTTCGGCACGGCCCAACGGGGGGTGGGGAAGGCGCTCGACGTCGCCGCCGAGCGGGAGGGGCTGCCTCGCGACGAGGTCGAGGAGATGGCCGTCCCCGCCTACGGCATGGAGGAGGTCGGAAGGCGTCGGGAAGCGCTGGGGGATTACGTCGCCGAGGTCGTGGCCGAGGGTCGGGACGCCTCGCTTCGGTGGTCGCGGGCGGCCGACGGCAAGGCCCTCAAGTCGGTCCCCGCCGCCGTCAAGAAGGAACACGCCGACGAACTGAAGGAACTGCAAGCCGCGGTCAAGGACGTCGGCAAGATGCTGACCGCCCAGCGCGAGCGGATCGACGGCCTCTTCCTCCTGAGGAAGACCTGGCCGTTCGAGGCGTGGCGGGAGCGTTACCGCGATCACCCGTTGGTCGGCGTGATCGCCCGACGGCTGATCTGGCGGTTCGAGGCTGACGGCCGCGCGGTCGACGCCGCATGGCTCAACGGTCGGATGGTCGACGTGGACGACCGGCCGCTGGACGAACCGGGCGAGGGCTGGACGGTCGGCCTTTGGCATCCGATCGGGAAGACCGTCGAGGAGGTCACGGCCTGGCGCGACTGGCTCGACCGCCACCAGGTCCGCCAGCCGTTCAAGCAGGCGCATCGGGAGGTCTACGTCCTGACCGCCGCCGAGCGCGACAACACCCGCGTCTACTCCAACCGCTTCGCCGGACACGTCCTCCGCCAACACCAGTACCACGCCCTCTGCGCCGCGAGGGGATGGAAGGACCGCCTCCGGTTGATGGTCGACGACTCCTACCCGCCGACCTTCAAGGACGTCCCCGAGTGGGGCCTGCGCGCCGAGTTCTGGGTCGAGGGCGTCGGCGACGATCACGGAAGCGACACGACCGAATCCGGCGCGTATCTTCATTTATCGACCGATCAGGTCCGGTTCTACGAGATCGCCGCCGCCCAGCGCGAGGCCCACGCGGGCGGCGGCGGCTACTCGCCGGGTTGGAACGGCGGCCTCGACGCCGAGCCGGTCCCCCTGGAGCGGGTGCCGCCGCTGGTGCTGTCGGAAGTCTTGCGGGACGTCGACCTGTTCGTCGGCGTGGCGAGCGTCGGCAACGACCCGACCTGGGCCGACGGCGGCCCCGACGGCCGCCACGTCGCCTACTGGAACCGCTACAGCTTCGGCGATCTCTCCGCCAACGGCCAGACCCGCAAGGCCGTGCTGGAGCGCGTGGTCCCCCGACTGAAGATCGCCCCGCGCTGCTCGTTCAACGACAAGTTCCTGATCGTCAAGGGCGACCTGCGGACCTACAAGATCCACCTGGGCAGCGGCAACATTCTGATGGAGCCCAACGACCAGTACCTCTGCATCGTCCCCAAGCGCTCCACCGCCGCCCCCGGCGACGGCGTCTTCCTCCCCTTCGAGGGCGACGCCACCCTCTCCGTCATTCTCAGCAAGGCCCTGCTCCTCGCCGACGACCGCAAGATCGCCGACCCGACCATCGTCAGCCAGATCCAAGGATAACGCCGAGGCGCGTCATGCAGGCTGGATCGCGCCCCCGGCCACGGGATCAATCTTCGTCCTCAACTCGGGCGCGTTCCCTGGCCATCGCGCGGCCGTAGTCTTCCAGGAGGCGGTACTTCCGTTCCCAGGTCGTGTACATGAAGCCGTCGACGCCCTTGACGCCCCGGGCGGCGGCGTTCCAGCGGGTGAAGCCGGAGAGGTCGTCGGCGTCGTAGTAGCCGGCGAGGATCTGGCGATGGCCGCGGGCGGCGAAGAAGGCCAGGCTCTCGGCCGCCTTGCCGGAGTTCCAGTTGGCGATCGTCACCCGCGGCGGCAGGCCCAGCCAGGAGCCCTCCAGCGTGCCATTGACCAGGTAATAGGGACCGGCGACCGCGTTGTGCGTCGGGTCGAACATGTCCGACCAGACCGCGATCTCGCATCCGGGCGCGACCTCGTCGAGGATCGCCACGCAGCGCCGGACGTTCTCGGCGAGGATCGCGCCGGGGGTCAGCTTGCGGTCCAGGCACGAGCGGTCCCAGTTGAGGCAGCGGATCTCGTCGTGGCTCATGAAGAAGGTCCGGGGCTGGAACAGGTCGCGGACCCGCCTGGCCTGATCGCGCAGAAGCTCCTCGACCTTGGGATCGCTGGGACAACACATCACCTGCCCGCCGTGAACGGCGACCGGGTGATGCCAGCTTACGCGCAAGGTCTGGCCATCCTGGATCCGGCCGTCGGGCTTGACGCGGATCGGAGGCCCCTCGTGGGCGAAGGAGTATTCGCCCTCCCAGGGGACGCGGCCCAGCTCGGGGTCGGCGACCGGCTCGAAGTCGCGGCCCTCCTCGTAGGTCGTCTTACCGTCGTCGGACGTCACGACCAGCGGGCAGCCATCCCGGCGCAGGACGTTCGCGAGGCCCATCGGCTCGATCGCCACGTCGTCAATCCAGACCTTCCCCGCCGACGGCCCCCAAAGGCCGACGTAGGCGTTGACCCTGGATTGCTCCAGACTGTTGAATACGACGTCGACTTGCCTCCAGTCCTGGTCGCTGGCGACGCCCCCCTCGAAGAACGTCAGCGCGCGGCCGCCCTCGCCGGTGCCGAGGACCAGCAGCCGGAAGCAGGAGGGATGGCGAAGGCCCTCGGTCTTGACCCAGGCCGAGAAGCGGTAGGCCCGATGGGGCTCGACGGCGATCGTTTGCATCGCGCGACGGTTCGGCGATTCGCCCTTCGCCTCCAGCCGGAGCGAGCGCTCGCCGGCGTGAACGACCGACTCGTCCGCGAACGAGCCCGCGCCGGGGTCGTCCTGGAAGGCGAAGCCGTCCATGCGGTCGCCGCGGCCCTCCTCCATGCCGCCGTTGCGGTAGAGGGGCTTGTCCGGCGGAACGAGCCGGGCCTCGCCGTCGCGGACGACGAACGGCGCGGCGGCGACGGGCATCCCCTCGGCGAGGTTGGGGTCGTGGGCCAGCAGACCCGACGAGTAGCCGATGGGGAAGACGGCCGGAATGATCTCGACGCCCGCCTTCTCGGCCGCCTCGCGGAGGCGGCGGACGTTGTCGAAGTAGTTGGGCGTCACCCGGTCGAGGACGTTGAGCTTGTAATCGGCCAGCATCAGGCCGTTGTAGCCGGCCTCCGCGGCGCGCCGAACCAGCGCGATCAGATCGTCGGCGGCCGAATCGACCTGGAGGTTCGTGGCGGAGTAGACCCAGCGCCTGGCGTAGACCGGCGGCTCGGCCGCCGGCCGCGCGCGGGAGGCTCCCACGGGAAGGGTCGCGAACAACGCTCCGATCAACATCAATCGCTTCGACATGCGTCTCCTCCCCCGTGCCGGCGGCGCGGACAAACTCCGGCCCGCTTATCGGTAGAGGGCCCCGATCCGCCTTCGGTAGTCGTCGTAGGTCTCCTCGAAGAGCGCGCGAGCGCGCTCGGGGCCGAGATGGTGCGCGGAGGTGAGCACCTTGGGCGGTCGGCCGGCCTCGGTCAGGAGGCGGGCGGTCTCGGCCTTCACCATGTTCGCCAGCGCGCAGCCGGTGACGGTGGAGAGGGGCGAGACCGGCGTCTCCAGGCCCTCGATCCAGACGACGGAGTCCCCCGCGGGGGCGTGGTGGTCCAGGACGACGTCGGCGATCTCGTGGAGCTTGCGGCCGGAATCGTGCCGGGACGTCGACGCCTCGGCGTTGGCCAGCGACGTCAAGGCGACGACCCTCATCCCCAGCCGCTTGGCCTCTGCGGCGACGTCGATGGTCACGGCGTTGCAGCCGCCGCTGGAGACGGCGAGCAAGACGTCTTGCGGGCTGGTCGCGAAGTTGCGCCAGAGGACCGGGCCGAACCCCTGGACGTTCTCCAGGAACATCGCCTGCCGTTGGCCGTTGGCGCCGACCACCGGGTTGTGGAAGCTCATCGACAGCTCCACGATCGGGTGGAACCCCGGGAACGACCCGTACCGCGGGAACATCTCCTCCACCGCCATCCGGGAATGCCCCGTCCCGAAGACGTGGACCAGGCGATCGGCCAGGATGGCGTCGGCGAACAGCCGCGCGGCCTGGCGCGCCGCGGGAAGCTGGTCGGCCTCCACGGCGTCGAGTCCGGCGCGGGCGGCCCGGAGATACTGCGCGAACACGTCCTCGGTCATGACTTGTCCGAATTCAAGTTGAGTGGCGAGCGACCTTCCGAGACGCTCCAGCCGCCGTCGACGTTCAGCACGGCCCCGGTCGTGAACCGCGAGGCCGGCTCGCAGAGGAAAAGGGCCGCCTCGGCCACGTCGGTCGCCGCGCCGGGACCTTCGGCCATCGGTTGCTTGGTCGCCAGGTACGACCGAATGGCCGGATCGCCGCAGGCGCGCGCGGCCATGGGGGTTTCGATCAGGCCCGGCGCGATCGTATGAAAGCGGATTCGGTCGCGGGCGTAGCGCGAGGCCGCCGCCAGGGTCATGGCCTCCACCGCCCCCTTGCTGGCCGCGTAGGCGATCGTCCCGAAATAATCAGGCGCCGGCGAGCGGCTCAGGACCGACCCCGTGTTGACGATCGTCCCGCGAAGGCCGCGGCCGTCGATCGGTTGCGAGAGCATTCGTCGGACGGCCGCGCGGTTGGTCAGGAACGTGGAGCGGGCGTTGGCGGTCATCACCGCGTCCCAGCCTTCCGGCGAGCACTCGTGGAGCGGGCCGTCGCCGAACCGCCGGCCGCTGATGCCGGCGACGTGGAACAGGACGTCGAGCCGGCCGCCCAGGCGGTCGAGCGTCCATCGGAACATTTGTTCGACCGCTTCCGGGTCGGTCGCGTCGGTGGCGAAGCCGTGGAAGTTCGGGGGGGCGTCGGCGGCGAAGAGGGCGTCAACGGCGGCGTCGGACTCCTCGCCGGTCTTGCCGGTGAAGACGACGACGGCGCCCTCGTCCAGGAAACGACGGACGCTCGCCAGACCGATCCCGCCGGCGCCGCCGACGACCAGGCAGCCCGCGCCGTCCATCCGTCCCATGGCGGGTCAGTCCTTGACCTGGAAGACGGCCTCGATCTCCACGGCCATGCCGCCGGGGAGCGAACCGGCGCCGATGGCGCTTCGGACGCCGACCCCGGCGTCGCCGAAGACCTCCTTCATGAGGTCCGAGAAGCCGTTGACGACCCGAGGCTGGAGCTCGTAATCGCCTGGGCAGTTGACCAGCCCCAGGGTCTTGACTAGCCGGACGACCCGGTCGAGCGAGCCCAACTGGTCCTTGAGCGTGGCGAGGATGGCCAGCCCGGTCTGCCTGGCGGCGGCGCGGCCGGCTTCAAGATCCAGGTCGACGCCCACCTTGCCCAGGATCAGCGTGCCGTCGGACTTCAGCGGCCCGTGGCCGGAGACGTACAGGAACTCCCCCACGCGCAGGGCCGTGACGTAGGTCGCCATCGGCTTGGGAGCGGGTGGGAGTTGCAACTTCAAGGCGGCGAGGCGTTCTTCGGCTCCCATCGCGACTTGTCCTTCCTCATGGCGTTGTTCGGGCGCGGGCATCCATCGCGGACATGCCATGAGGGTAACGATCTCGCGATCCGGCTACAACGCTCACGGACCCTCGGAAGCATCGATCCGGTCAATGGCGGCCTCGATCCGCTCAAGAAGTTCGTCCGACAAGTAGCCGTATCTCCGGACGATTTTCCGCGTGGGCATCAACATGACGTGTTCGCACTTGGCGACGCACGGCTTGGAAAGGCCGGTGCGGGGATCGTAGCCGTGATGGTCGTGGACCACGACGTGATAATACGGAAGCGGCTCGCGAAACTTCGTCGAGATGGGAATGACGTAAACCTCGTCATCGACGCGATCGTCGAATTCGTGATCGATGAGCACGATGGGGCGGTCCTTCGACGAGCCCTGGAACGGGTAATAGGCGAAGGCGACGCGACCGAAGTCGTACATCAGCCTTCGTCCGCCCAGGGGTCGAGATCCTTGTTGCGTTCGGCCAGCGCGGCGAGCTTGTCGCGATGCCGTCCCATTCGTTTCGCGATCAAGCGGCGCTTCTGATGGTGGAATTGATCGCGTCGAATGGGGGCCCCTTCGTCATCGTCCATGAGCGTGTTGAACCAGTCGGCGAGCGCTTTCCGGGTGATGGGAACGCCACGCCCACCCCGCTTGCGGGCGTCGAGCCAGGGCGACTCCTCGTGCGCCAGGTCGCTCAAGTCCACCGCCGTGAATTGACCGTGGGCCGTCAGAACCGCCGACAGCACCTCGACATTCTCCGGCTCGTAAGTGTCCTCGTCGATTGCAATTGGTTTGCTTATGGGCCTGCACCCACAATGCTTGTATTGGTGGTACACCTCCGGGACGACCGGCCCGTGCGTCCACGCCTCGAATTCCGCGTCGAACATAGGCTCGCCGCGCAGGGCGAGGCAGTACCCCTGGACGTAGTAGAGAAGCTTCTGAAGCTTCATGGGGCACGGCCGATCGACCGAGCGCGCGAGGATATAGTCGACGACCTGACTAGTGGTGAGCATCGATTCACCTTGTCTCTGGGGCCGCGCCTAGCGGATCCTCACAAGGGCAATCTACTTCGACCGTATATTTTTGTCAACCGCTTTCGAACGGCCATCATTCGGTCTGGTCTTAGCCCTCGGGATGCCGTCCTGTTAGGATGTCGGGGAGGAAGGGCATCCGCCGAACACGAAGGCTGTCGAGGCTTGAAGACATGAGGGCGAACCGCCCGCCGTTCACGGTGGGACTGATTCAGATGCGATGCTCGACCGATCCGGCCGACAACCTCGGCCGGGCGATCGAGATGCTGCGCGAGGCCGCGGCCGGGGGGGCGCGCGTCGCCTGCCTGCCGGAGTTGTTCCTCTCGCAATACTTCTGCCAGGTCGAGGACGCGCGGACCTTCGACCTCGCCGAACCGATCCCCGGCCCGACCTCCGAGGCCCTGGCCGCCGTCGCGCGCGAGACCGGCATGACCGTCGTCGGCTCGATCTTCGAGCGCCGCACGGCGGGGATCTACCACAACACGGCCGTCGTCCTGGACGCCGACGGCTCCATGGCCGGCAAGTACCGCAAGATGCACATCCCCGACGACCCGCTCTACTACGAGAAATACTACTTCACCCCCGGCGACCTGGGCTTCAAGACGTTCGAGACCAAGCACGCCAACGTCGGCACCCTGGTCTGCTGGGACCAGTGGTATCCCGAGGCCGCCCGGCTCACGGCGCTTCAAGGCGCCGACGTGCTGTTCTACCCCACGGCCATCGGCTGGCATCCCGGCGAGAAGGCGGAGTTCGGCGCGGCCCAGGCGTCGGCCTGGGAGACGATCCAGCGCGGCCACGCCATCGCCAACGGCGTGTTCGTCGCCGCGGTCAACCGCGTCGGCCACGAGGGACCGACCGACGCCGGCATCGAGTTCTGGGGCGGCTCGTTCGTCGCCGACCCCTTCGGCCGCATCCTGGCCATGGGCGCGCGCGACCGCGAGGAAGTCCTCCTGGCCGAATGCGACCCCGCGCTTCAGGAGGAGACCCGGCGCAACTGGCCGTTCCTCCGCGACCGCCGGATCGACGCCTACGCGCCGATCACCCGACGCTTCCTGGACTGACCGCCGAACCGCGCCGACCATCGACCTTGATCGGATCGCGACGAATCCCGCTCGGACCACGCCATGACCACGCGCCAGCCGACCCCCGCCCAGCTTGGTTTCCGGATGCCCGCGGAATGGGAGCGGCACGAGGCGACCTGGATCGCCTGGCCGCACAACCGCGACGACTGGCCGGGCAAGTTCGCCCCCGCCCCCTGGGTCTACGCCGAGATCGTCCGCATCCTGAGCCGTCACGAGCCGGTCCACGTCGTCGTCGCCGATTGGCCGATGCGCAGAAAGGCCGCGCGGATGCTGGAGCAGGCCGGCGCGCACACCGGCCGCGTCCGGTTCTTCAAGGCCGCCACCGACCGCGTCTGGCTCCGCGACTCCGCCCCCACGTTCGTCGTCCGCGACGGCGAGCCGACGGGCGTCGAGGGGGAACCGGCCGAATCGGTGGCGATGGTCAACTGGAAGTTCAACGCCTGGGCCAAGTACGACGACCACCAGCAAGACAAGCGCCTGGGCCGTCGGATCGCCCGCAAGACCGGGCTGCATCGCTGGGTCCCCCGCGTCGAGATCGACGGAACGGAGCGTCGGGTCGTGCTGGAGGGGGGCGCGATCGACGTCAACGGCCGCGGCGCGCTCTTGACCACCGAGGAATGCCTCCTAAGCGCCGACGTCCAGCAGCGCAACCCCGGCCTGACGCGCGAGGGCTACGAGCGGGTCTTCGCCGACTACCTGGGCGTCTCCAGGACGATCTGGCTCGGCCGCGGCGTCCACGGCGACGACACCCACGGCCACGTCGACGACGTCGCGCGCTTCGTCAACCCCGGCACGGTCGTCACGGTCGTCGAGCCCGACGAGTCCGACCCCAACCACGAGCCGCTTCAAGAGAACCTCGCGCGGCTCCGCGAGGCCCGCGACCAGGACGGCAAGCGGCTGAAGGTGGTGGAGCTGCCCTCGCCAAGCCCCGTGACGTTCGGCGGCGAGGTCCTGCCGGCAAGCTACGCCAACTTCTACATCGCCAACGGCGTCGTGATCGTCCCCACCTTCAACGACCCGAAAGACCGCGAGGCGCTGACGATTCTGGCGGACCTGTTCCCCGACCGCGAGGTCGTCGGCGTCCACTGCGTCGACCTGGTCCTGGGCCTGGGAACGCTCCACTGCCTCTCCCAGCAACAACCCGCCGCCCCCGAGTTGTGAGCGCCGTCAACGCCGAAGGGCGGTCGCGAGGCCCTCGCCCCGCGTCCGCCCTTGAAAACGGTGCCTCAATCCTGGAAGCGTTCGATTCAAGCCGAGCGGCGGCGGCGAGCCGCCACGACCAGCCCGGCGACGCCGGCCATCAGCCCCATCGCGACGCTGGCGGGCTCGGGCACGGCGCCAGGTCCGCCCGCGTAGTTGGGCGCCCCGGGAACCTCGAAGTTGTAGGTGGTCACCTCGCCGCCGATGAAGCCGATCCGGATGTTGTCGGCCGCTCCGATGAACGTTCCGTCAATGCCGCCGTTCTTCCAGCCCGAACCCACGCCGACGTTGAAGCCGACGACGTCCCAGTCGCCGTAGGGGGTGGTGGTCCCATCCGCGGGATCGGTGACCGACTTCAAGGCCGAGATGGCGGTCCCGATCTGGGCATCGTTAGGCTTGTTGACCCAGAATTGGCCGTTGCCGCCGTTGTAAGCGTCGATGACCTTCCAGTCGTCGGTCGGCGCGTCGACGCCGCTGAACCCGTTGTCGCTCTTGTTGTTGTTCGGCTCGTAGATCACCTGCCTGGTGGTGGTTCCGTCAGTCACCACCAGCCGAAGCACCGGGGCGTAGTGCTGGTTGACGGTGCCGCCGGAGGCCCGATACCAGTCGTAGCCGAGGACGTTCAGGTCGTCCAGCTTCCCGAGCGAGGTGCCGGGGGCGGCCAGATACCCGACGTCCGCCTTGCCGGACCCGGCGGTGACGTTGAAGTAAGCCGAACCGTCGCCGTCACTCGCGTAGGTCGTGTTGATCCCGACCGTGGCGCCCTGCCGGACGCTGGTGTAGCCCCACCCGGACGCTCCGGTGAGCGCCTGGTCGAATTCCGCGCCGGACCCCGTGACGAAATCCCCATAGACGGGGGGAGTACCCGCGCCTGGGTTCGGGTACACGGTATTGGAGTCGATGATGACCGTCCCCGCCGTCGCGACGGCGCCGAAGCCGAAGGTCAAGGCCGCCGCCCACAGGACCCGCCGACCGCCGTGGAACCAAGTGTTGCCGGACATGCGTTTGCTCTCTCAATCGCTCGGTTCGTCGGTGACGGACTCAAATCCGGACTCCGATGTCCGCTCGTCCGTCGCTCACGAGTCGGACTATAAGGCCCGGCCCCGGGGCGCTCCAGGACTGTTCATAAATAGCAACATCGCTCCACGGTTTTTCAGTGCAAAAGAGGCGTCTCGTCGACTCCTCGACGGTTCGGAGCGACGAAACCGCCGCGACGTCGTCCCGAGACGACGCGGCGGGCGTTCGGGCGACGCGGGTCGAGACCGACCGATCGGGTCGCGAAAGCGCCCGGCCGCTCGGAACGCTGGTAGAATGGCGGGCGACGATCGGCGAAAGGGAGGCGACGATGGCGAGAACATCCATGCGGCGGGCGTGTCGGGGATTCGTCGGGATCATGGCCTGCGCGGTCCTGGGGGTCGTCGCGGCGAGGGGCGACGTCGAGCCCTGGGCCGATCCCCGGCTGCCGGTTCGCGAGGGACTTCAAGCCTGGCTCGACGCCGGCCGCGGGACGAGCGACGAAAAGCCGGGCGCGGCGCTTGAAGTCTGGCGCGACGCATCCGGACGTCGCCGCGACTTCGCCCAGCCCGAAACCAAGGCGCGGCCAAGACTGATCGCCGCCGAAGGCCGCTCGTTCGTCCGCTTCGACGGCCTCGACGACTTCCTGGAGGCCGGGGGCTTCGACGCCGACATCGCCGACGCGACCGCCTTCGTCGTCGCCGCGCCCGCCACCAACCTCGGCGGCTTCCGCGGCCTTTTGGCCGGCGCCGAGAACGGCGAGAACGACTACGTCTCCGGCCTCAACGTCGACCTGGGCCCATTCGCCTCGCCCCGGCTGGACGTACTCAACGTCGAGGGCTGCGGCTTCCAGGGCTTCGCCAACCTCGACGCCTCCCCGCGCCCGCTTCGCGAGTTCGTCGTCCTCTCCGTCCGCGTCGGCGCCAGGGTCGACGCCTGGATCGACGACGCCGCCCAACGGCCTCGCAAGCGCGACGGCCGGCCGATGACGCTCGATCGGCTCGTCCTGGGGGCCCGGCTCTACAGCAACGAGGGGACGCCTCCCTACGTCCAGGGCCTCCTTCACGGCGACGTCGCCGAGGTCCTCGTCTACGACCGCGCCTTGCCCGACGCCGAGGCCGCCGCCGTCCGCCGTTACCTCGTCGAGAAGCACCGGGGCCTCACCGACGTCCTCCGCCGCGTCCCCGGCGACGGCCGCCGCCTGCTGGAGACGGTCAAGAATCCGCCGCCGTTCCAGATGCTCGTCCCCGGCTTCGAGATCGTGGAACTGCCGATCGATCTGAAGAACGTGAACAATGTCAAGCTCCGTCCCGACGGCGCGCTGTTCGCGGTCTGCTACGACGGCGCGATCCACGTCCTCTCCGACTCCGACGGCGACGGCCTGGAGGACAAGGCCGAGCTGTTCTGGGACGGCCGGGGCTCGATCGTCTCGCCAATCGACGCCGCGATCACCCCGCCGGGGTACGAGCTCGGCGACGGCCTGTTCGTCCCCTGCCGGGAGAAGCTCGCGCTGGTGGTCGATACCGACGGCGACGGCAAGGCCGACAAGGAGATCGTCGCCGCCAAGGACTGGCCCGGGCTGGTCCACTCCGTCGACGTCATGGGCGTCGCCCTGGGCCCCGACGGATCGGTCTACCTGGGGACCGGCTGCCAGAACTTCGTGAACGCCTACCAGATCGACGAGGACGGCCGCGCCCACTATGAGTTGGGGAGCGAGCGCGGGACCATCCTCAAGATCGCGCCGGACCTGAAATCGCGCGCGATCGTCGCCACCGGGATCCGCTTCCCCGTCGCCCTGGAGTTCAACGCCGAGGGCGACCTGTTCGCCACCGACCAGGAAGGGGCGACCTGGCTCCCCAACGGCAACCCGTTCGATGAACTGATACACATTCGTCCCGGACGTCACTACGGCTTCCCGCCCCGGCACGCGAAGCATCTGCCGAACGTGATCGACGAGCCGTCGACGTTCGACTACGCGCCGCAGCATCAATCGACGTGCGGCCTGATCTTCAACGGGACGGGCGCCGAGCCTCGCTTCGGCCCCGAATGGTGGGCGGGCGACGCGATCGTCGCGGGCTACTCGCGCGGCAAGCTCTACCGGACGCATCTGGCGAAGGTCCGCGGCGAGTACGTCGCGCGCAACGACCTGATCGCCAGCGCCGGGATGCTGCTGGTCGACGCCTGCGTCGCCTCCGACGGCGCGCTCGTCGTCGCCGCGCACGGCGGCCTTCCCGACTGGGGGAGCGGCCCGCAAGGCGCCGGGAAGTTGTACAAGGTTCGATACGTCGGGCGCGACCTGCCGCAACCGTCGCTCGTCTGGTCCGGCGGCCCGCGCGAGGTTCGCGTCGCGTTCGACCGGCCGCTCGACCCGGCGACGCTCCACGACGTCGTCAAGGGCATCCAGATCGAATACGGCGCGGCGGTCGGCGCGGCCGACCGCTTCGAGACGCTCCGGCCCGGCTACGCCGTGGTGGCGATGCAGATGGCTTCGCCGCGCGGGCTGCTGGCCGTGCGTTCCGCGGGGCTCTCGCCCGACCGCCGGACGCTGGTCCTGACGACGGACCCGCAATCCTCCCCCCTGCCCCACGCGATCACCATCCCCGGCCTGGGGCGGGTCGTGAACGCCCCCGGCGCCGAGCGGACCGCCCCCCTGCCCCAACGAGCCGAAACCGATCTGGCGTTCAGCCTCCACGGCGTCGATGCGAACTGGAAGAGCGCCGACGGCGCTCGAGCCGCCGCGGTCTGGCTCCCCCATCTCGACCTGGCCGCCGCCGCCGGCCTGACGCTCGCGAGCGCCGAGCACGACGCCTTCCGCGGCGTCCTCGCCCAACCCGGCGAACTGACGATGAAGACGCAAGTCCGCCTCAAGGACCTGCTCCGCCCGGCCGTCCAGCCCGGCGCCAGGGTCGACCCCGGCCCGCCGCCGGAGCGACCGACGCTGGTCTTCAAGGGCCGAGCCGGGACGACGGTCGAGGCCCCCGGCGCGAGGATCGAGACCCGCGACGCGGGCGACGGCCTGGTCGAGATCGTCCTGGACTTCGACGTCGCGGACGACCGGCCGATCCCGCTCACGGTCGTCTGTCCGACGGGCCCGGGCGCGAGCCTGGAGCTTTCGTTTCGCACCGACGAGGATTCACGTCCTCGGATGCTTACGCCCGAGCGCTTCCTATTGCCGTGGGCGAGCGTCGGCGAGGAGTCGGCGCCGCCGTCGAAAGAGGAGACGTTCCCCGCCGAGTACGCCGGCGGCGACCCGCGCCGCGGCCGGACGGTGTTTTACGGGGCGACCGCCCAGTGCTCGCGATGCCACGCGATCCGAGGCGAGGGAGGTTCGATCGGCCCCGACCTGTCGAACCTCGTCGAACGCGACTTCGCGTCCGTCCTTCGAGACGTCGACCGGCCGAGCGCCGCGATCAACCCCGACTATCTCTCGTATCTGGTGTCGACCGTCGACGGCCGCGCGCTGGCCGGCTCGATCCGAAGCGACGGCGACCGCCTCCGCGTCGGCCTGACGACCGGCGAGGAAGTCGTAGTCGCGCGCGACGAGGTGGAGGAGATGAAGCCGGCGCCGATCTCCGTGATGCCCGAGGGCCTCTCCGCGGCGATCGGCGCGGAGGACATGAAGCACCTGATGGCGTTCCTCCTGCTGGGCCCCCCCGCCCCCGCGCCGATCCACCGCGACGACGCCCCGCCCCCCAGGACCCGCGCCGAGTGGGACGCCGCGACCAAGGGCCGCGAGGCCCCCGCCGACGCCGCCGCCAGGCCGCTCCGGATCACCCTCGCCGCGGGGCCCAAGGACCACGGGATCGACGAGCACGACTACCCCTTATGGCTCGATCGCTGGTCCAAGCTCCTGCGGTCGGCCCCGAACGTGACGGTCCACGAGGTCAAGGACGGCAACGGCCTGGACCTGGCCGACGACTCCGACGTCATCGTCTGGTACTCCGCCAACCCGTCGTGGAACGAGTCGCAAGCGCCTCGGCTGCGCGCCTTCCTCGACCGCGGCGGCGGCCTGGTCGTCCTCCACTGGGGCGTCAACGGCGGCCAATCGGCCGAGGCCCTGGCCGATCTCATCGGCCTGGCCTCCGACTCGAAGCTCAAGTACCGCCACGGCCCGCTCGACCTGGATTGGACCGATCCGAAATCGCCGATCACCGCCGGCTTGACGTCGCCCCTGCATCTGGTCGACGAAAGCTACTGGCGGCTGGTCGGCGACCCGGCGCGCGTCCACGTCCTGGCGACGGCCGTCGAGGAAGGCGCGCCGCGGCCGCTGATCTGGACCCGAACCCAGGGCAAGGGCCGCGTCTTCGTCGCCATCCCCGGCCATTACACATGGACGTTCGACGATCCGTTGTACCGCCTGGTCCTCCTCCGCGCCATCGCCTGGACCGCCGATCAACCCATCGACCGGCTCATCGACCTGGCGACCGATGGGGCGCGGCTGGAGTGACGCGACGCGACGCATCGAATCGCCCCGGCGGACGGATGGCGGAACATCGACGCGGTCGCTCGCGGCGCGAATACCGAAGGCGCACCCGACGCCGCGGCCTTTGATCCAGGTGGACGCCCATGCTCAGCGCGCGCAACCAACTTCCGGCGACCGTCAAATCGGTCAAGCTCGGCACGGTCATGGCCGAGGTGGTCGTGAGCGTCGGCGACCAGGAATTGGTCGCCATCATCACCCGCGGCTCGGCCGAACAGCTCGACCTGAAGGTCGGCGACTCGGTCAAGGCGATCGTCAAATCCACGGAATTGATGATCGACAAATCATAAAATCGCCCGCTGGACGCCCACGCCTTTCGAGGCCCGGCGAACGAGCGACCCGCGCCTCTCACGACCGCGACAGGACCTCGCGACGGGCGCGGGCGAGCCAGTCGGCCGACTTGGGGAAGTCGGCGTAGTCCTTGAGCGGGGCCAGGAGCGGGTCGTCGGGCTTGACGCCGGCGGATTGCAGAAGCGCGTAGTCCTGGAGGCTCTCGGCGAAGACCTCCCAGCGGATCGAGTCGATGGGGCCCTCGGGGCCGGGGTAGACGACGAAGGGGTCGCCGTAGGGCGTGCTCGGCCACGCGCCGACCGAGGCGTCGGCGAACGGGTCGGCGATCTTGCTGGTGCAGAAGACGAACCAGTAGTTCCAGCCCCAGTGCAGGAATCCCAGCGCGCCCAGCTTGTAGAACAGCCAGCCGGCCATCCGGATCTTCGGGAGCGGCGTGTCCAGGAGCCGCTGAAGGTAGCGGTCGCGAGGGCCGCTGCAGAAGTAGGTCCACGCGGGGCAATCAGCCTTCGCGAACAGGGGCGCGCTGGCGATGAGGGGGACGGGCATGTCGGAGAGGCGCTCGGTGGCGAAGCGCGGATCGCTCATCGCGTCCATCACCTTCATCCACGGGGCCATCTCGGTCAGCATCGCGCGGGCCTTGCGGTAATCGGCCATCTGGACGTCGCCGTCGGGCTCGTCGGCGCAGTGGAACAGCGAGCGGTCGAGAATCCCCTCTTCTTCGAGAAACGCCTTGAACGCCGGCAGGAATTGCGACAGGAACCCGCGGTAGACCTCGCCGGTCGCGGGGATCTCGGGCGCCCAGAGCATCGAGCCGATCGTCTCGTCGTCGCGTTCGAAGACGCGCTGGGGGTGCCGCGCGCTGGTCGGCGAGGAGCTGAACAGGTGGGGCCATTCCAACTGGTTCGCCCCGGCCTCGAGCGCGAGCCGGACCCAGCGGCGGACGTCGGAGAAGTCGAACTCGTAGCGATCCGGCGCGGTTCGCTCGATCTTGAGCAACTGCGCGGGGCGTTCCAGGATCTCGTGGCGGTTGTTGAGCATGGGCGTGTAGATCACGTCCACGCCATGAGCGACGAGGTTTTGAATGTAGGCCGGCGCCAGCTTCCAGAACTCGTCGCCGCAGGGCTTGATCCGATACCACTCCCAGATGGAATCGGCGGAGATCCAGTTGGTGACGGGAAAGTCCCGCCGCGGCTTGACGACCAGCGGCTTGACGTCGACGCGGACGGGCATCTCGATCGCGAACGGCTGGGGTCGGGTGAAGTCGACGTAGCCGTAGCGGTTCTCCAGGGTCAGCTTGACGCGGACCTCGTGGACGCCGGGATCGGCGCCCTCGGGGACGACGAGCGAGATCCAGAAGACCCCGTTCCCCTCCGGGCCGACGTGCGCCCGAGGCTCGTCGTACAACGGGTCCGGGCAGAGGCCGGGGATGAAGCCGATCCCCTCCAACTCGTCCTTGGGGGTGAAGGTGTCGAGGCCGCGCATCGGCACGAAGCCGACCCGGCGGACGCGGACGCCCCAGCCGTCGGGGGCGGAGACGTCGCAGCGGACGATCGCGGAGTTCGTCTCCAGGTTGCGGAAGCACGCCTGCAACGACAGCCGCTCGTTCCGGGCCGCGAGCATGTCGAGCGCGGTCGAGCCGCCGGGGGGCGAGGTCGGGTAGACCCGTCGCAGCGAGGTTTCCAGCCAGAACTTCAGGCCGTCGCGCTCGATCGCCGCGAGGGGGGCCTCGGGTTCGGACGACCGCGTCGTCGTCTCGATCGTGCCGAGGGCCCCCGCCGCGGCGATGCCTCGGATCGCGTCTCGTCGATTCATGGCCGTTCCTCACCAGTCGGGTTCGAATCCGTTATCTCCTGACCGTCACGACCGCGACAGCACCTCGCGACGGGCGCGGGCGAGCCAGTCGGCCGACTTGGGGAAGTCGGCGTAGTCCTTGAGCGGGGCCAGGAGCGGGTCGTCGGGCTTGACGCCGGCGGATTGCAGAAGCGCGTAGTCCTGGAGGCTCTCGGCGAAGACCTCCCAGCGGATCGAGTCGATGGGGCCCTCGGGGCCGGGGTAGACGACGAAGGGGTCGCCGTAGGGCGTGCTCGGCCACGCGCCGACCGAGGCGTCGGCGAACGGGTCGGCGATCTTGCTGGTGCAGAAGACGAACCAGTAGTTCCAGCCCCAGTGCAGGAATCCCAGCGCGCCCAGCTTGTAGAACAGCCAGCCGGCCATCCGGATCTTCGGGAGCGGCGTGTCCAGGAGCCGCTGAAGGTAGCGGTCGCGAGGGCCGCTGCAGAAGTAGGTCCACGCGGGGCAATCAGCCTTCGCGAACAGGGGCGCGCTGGCGATGAGGGGGACGGGCATGTCGGAGAGGCGCTCGGTGGCGAAGCGCGGATCGCTCATCGCGTCCATCACCTTCATCCACGGGGCCATCTCGGTCAGCATCGCGCGGGCCTTGCGGTAATCGGCCATCTGGACGTCGCCGTCGGGCTCGTCGGCGCAGTGGAACAGCGAGCGGTCGAGGATCTTCTCCTCTTCCAGAAACGCCTTGAACGCCGGCAGGAATTGCGCGAGGAACGCGCGGTAGACCTCGCCCGTCGCGGGGATCTCGGGCGCCCAGAGCATCGGGCCGATCGTCTCGTCGTCGCGCTCGAAGACGCGCTGGGGGTGCCGCGCGCTGGTCGGCGCGGGCGTGAACAGGTGGGGCCATTCCAGTTGGTTCGCGCCGGCGGCAAGCGCGATCCGGACCCAGCGGCGGACGTCGGAGAAGTCGAACTCGTAGCGATCCGGCGCGATCCGCTTGACCTTGAGCAACTGCGCGGGGCGTTCCAGGATCTCGTGGCGGTTGTTGAGCATGGGCGTGTAGACCACGTCCACGCCGTGAGCGACGAGGTTTTGAAGATACGCCGGGACCAGCCTCCAGAACTCGTCGCCGCAGGGCTTGATCCGATACCACTCCCAGATGGAGTCGGCGGAGATCCAGTTGGTGACGGGAAAGTCCCGCCGCGGCTTGACGACCAGCGGCTTGACGTCGACGCGGACGGGCATCTCGATCGTACACGGCTCGGGTCGGGTGAAGTCGGCGTAGCCGTAGCGGTTCTCCAGGGTCAGCTTGACGCGGACTTCGTGGACGCCGGGATCGGCGCCCTCGGGGACGACGAGCGAGATCCAGAAGACGCCGTTGGATTCCGGCCCGACGTGGGTCTCGACTTCATCGTAAAGCGGGTCGGGGCAGAGGCCGGGAATGAAGCCGATCCCCTCCAACTCGTCCTTGGGGGTGAAGGTGTCGAGGTTCCGCATCGGCACGAAGCCGACCCGGCGGACGCGGACGCCCCAGCCGTCGGGGGCGGAGGCGTCGCAGCGGACGATCGCGGAGTTCGTCTCCAGGTTGCGGAAGCACGCCTGCAACGACAGCCGCTCGTTCCGGGCCGCGAGCATGTCGAGCGCGGTCGAGCCGCCGGGGGGCGAGATCGGGTAGACCCGCCGCAGCGAGGTTTCCAGCCAGAACTTCAGGCCGTCGCGCTCGATCGCCGCGAGGGGAGCCTCGGGTTCGGACGACCGCGTCGTCGTCTCGATGGCGCCGAGGGCTCCCGCCGCGGCCAATCCTCGGATCGCGTCTCGTCGATTCACGGCCGTTCCTCCCTTGGTTCGCGTCCCGCTACCGCTTCAGGTCGAAATCGAGGACCGCCGATTTGCCGTCGACCTCGCGGTCGAAGGTCTCCATGACGACGACCGGCTTGGTCTTCCTGGCGCCCTTCTTGACGGAGGCCGCGGTCAGTTCGGCCTGGCGCCGCATCGCGGCCTTGGCGCGCTCCTCGGAGAACTCGCCGGAGTCGTCCGCGTCGTCGACCTCGGTCTGGCCGACGGTCTTGCTGACCTGGACGGAGTAGTTCCCCTTGGCCACGCCGGATCGGCCGCGATACATGATTTTATAGTTCCCCTCCTTGCCCGTCACGTCGGAGCCGGGGGTGTCGGGGACGTTCCCCTTGGGGCTGAAGATGACCTTGGCGCCGTCGAGCGGCTTGCCGTCGAGCGTGACGGTGCCGGTCACGGGGACCAGGGCGTAGTAGTCGGTCTCGTCTCCGCTGCCGCATCCCGTCGCCAGGACGGCGGCGAGCGCGACGGCGGCGAATCTTCGGGTCGTCACGGTGGTCCTCCCGGTGCGGCCGCGGCGCGGGACGGTCGCGGCGCCGTCCCGAGCCCGGCCGTCGTCGATCAGTACGAGTCGGAGCTGATGATCTCGCCGCCGCCGATGGAGTTGAGCGCCCACCAGGTCGGGCCGCTGATGCTGTTCTTGATGAACCGCACGCTGCCGTCGCCGAAGAGCATGTTGAGGCCGCCGGCGTGCTTGCTCCCCATGACGTAGGCGTAGGGAAGCTTCATGTTGCCGCAAGGGCCGCCGCACTGGGCGGAGTTGGGCGGGGCGTTGGGCATCACCGAGGTGTAGTCGCGCCACTCCGGCCCCAGGCCGACCTGCGCGGCGATCGTCGCCCCCAGCGGGGGCGGGGGATACGCCGCGCCGTCGGTGGAGGTCAGGACGCCGGAGCCCCAGTAGGGCCCGTAGTAGTCGAGCATGTGGATCTGGGGCGACTCGCCGATCGCCACCGTGTTGGACAGGCCGTCGGTGACCTCCATCAGTCGCGTGCTCACGTCGGCGATGAACATCGACCGCGTGCTGGTCACGAACCCCGGCAGGCTGCCGCCCCAGGCGCTGGGGTTGTAATACTCCATCCAGAGGCCCGTGCAGAAGACGTAGTTGCTCCGCCGGGCGTTGAGGCGGAAGAAGTAGGTGATCGGGTTGTCGGTGACGACGTTGGGGGGTTGGTCCGACGGGCAGGCGTAGATCGGCACCAGGCTGCCGACCACCGTGCTGTTGGCCGCGGCCTGACCCATCACGTTGACGTTGCCGCTGACGACCCAGTTGCTCGACGCCTGGCTGTAGTTGTAGGCGTTGGCCATCGCGGTCTGCTCGATGAACGGCAGCAGAAGCGCGAACCCCGTGGTGTTCAGGGTGCCGTTGACGCCGCCGTTGTTGCCGATGGCGGCGCCCGGCCAGATCTTCGACGGCGGGAAGCCCCCCATCGAACTCTCGTAGTTGGCCAGGCCCAGGCCGATCTGTTTCATGTTGTTGACGCACTGGGCGCGGCGGGCCGCCTCGCGGGCGGCCTGGACGGCGGGGAGCAACAGCGCGATCAGGACCGCGATGATGGCGATCACCACCAGCAGCTCGATCAACGTGAATCCCGAGGGGAAGCGGCGACGTGGCTGGGACTTCATGATCCACCCTCACCGAAAGAGAAAGGTACGACCGCTACGAAGACCGCGCGGGCGACGCCCGCCTGGGAGGCCGTCGTTCGCCGCGAGGGCCGCAGCGGGCGCCGGCTTCCGCATTTATATTTCATTTATGGAAATAACGTCAAGGGTCCGGCTCGTTTTCTTCGCGTCCGTCAGTACGAGTCGGCGCTGACGACCTCGCCCCCCTTGATCGTGTTGACGGCCCACCACGTCTGGCCGCTGATGCTGTTCTTGATGAACCGCACGCTGCCGTCGCCGAAGAGCATGTTGAGGCCGCCGGGGTGCTTGCTCCCCATGACGTTGGCGTAAAGGGTCTTGACGTTGCCGCAAGGGCCGCCGCACTGCACGGCGTTCGGCGGGGCGTTGGGGAGGGTGGTCGTGTAGTCGCGCCACTCGGGTCCCAGGCCGATGTTGGGGACGATCTGGTTGACCAGGGGCGGCGGCGGGTAGACGTTGCCGTTGGTGGAGGTGTGCGTCCCCGACCCCCAGAAGGGGCCGAAGGAGGACGCGAGGTGGACCTGGGGGCTCTCGCCGACCATCGCCGTGTTGGACAGGCCGTCGGTGACCTCCGCCAGCCTCGTGCTCGTGTCGGTGATGAACATCCCCCGCGACGAGTCGACGTAGCCCGGCAGCGAGCCCCCCCAGGCGTAGGGTCCGTAATACTCCATCCACAGGGTCGAGCAGAGGAAGTAGTTGCTCCGCCGCGCGTTGACCGCGTAGTAGATCTGGTCCGTCGAGTTCTGAAGGGGGGGCGGTTGGTCGGACGGGCAGGCGTAGGCGGGGACGAGCGTGCCGATGACCGTGCTGTTGACCGCGGCGTTGCCGATGACGACGGTGTTCGGCCCGATGAAGGAGTTGCTCGACGCCTGGCTGAAGTTGTAGGCGTTGACCAGTTGGGTCTGCTCCAGGAAGCCCAGGATCAGGGTGAATCCGGTGGTGTTCAACACCCCGTAGATCCCGCCGTTGTTGCCGATGCCCGACCCGGACCAGATCTTCGGCGGCGGGAACGCCGAATTCGCGTTCTCGTAATTCATCAACGCCAGCCCGATCTGCTTCATGTTGTTGACGCACTGGGCGCGACGGGCCGCCTCGCGGGCGGCCTGGACGGCGGGGAGCAACAGCGCGATCAGGACCGCGATGATGGCGATCACCACCAACAACTCGATGAGCGTGAAGCCCGCGGCGAAACGACGGCGCGATCGAGAGTTCATGATCCATCCTCGTCGGAAAGGGTGAGGACGCGGACGTTACGAAGGGCACGGTCTCCGGCCGCCGGGAGCCGGGCGCCGGAGATTGATCGTTTTTATATTTCAGTTTTGGAAGTAATGTCAAGGGGTCGTCCGATTTTTCGGTCGGGGCCGCGACCGCCGTCGAAACGGCTGGCGTCTTGACATCGAGTGGGGCCGAGATTATCTTTCAGCAATGGAATTAAATCTCCCGTCGCTTCCGACGCAGGATTCGACCGCCGGGGCCTTCGCTGTTCCGCGGGGGGCGTCGGCGGTACATTCGCGTAGGCGCGCGGCCCCTCGACGGGGTCGGCGTTTCGGCGTGGGGGCCTGGGCGATGGGACGGAAGTCGGCGAGGGTCGTGGCGGGCCGGGACGGTTTGTGGTTCCCGGCCGGCCGCAAGGTGACCAAGCCGCGGTACAACCGGCAGTTGGTCTGCGCGGCGTTGCACCGCGAGGGGGCCGTGTCGCGGGCGGGGCTGCATCGGGCGACGGGGATTCCGATGTCGCGGCTCTCGGAGGTCTGCGGCGGCTTGATCCGCGACGGGCTGGTGCGGGAAAGCGTGGTGGCCCCCGCGGGGGGGAACGGCCGGGGACGGCCGCGGACGCTTTTGGAGATCGAGCTGCGGGGACTGGCGGCGGCGGTGGTCCGTTACGATCAATCGACGATCGAGGCGTCGGTGGCCGACCTGGCCGGCGCCGTGCGTTGGCGGCGGCTCTGGGACGTCCCGTTCCGCGATCCGGAGGACACGCTGAGACGGGTGGCCGACGCGGCGCGGCGGGCGGCGGCGGCGGGCGTCGCCGCGGGTCTGCGGGTGGTCGCCGTGGGCGCGGCCGATCCGGGGACGGTCGACGTGGCGGCGGGGCGGTCGGTGCGGGCCGTGGGGATGCCCGGTTGGAGGAACGTCCCGGTGGTCGAGCGGTTGACGGACGTCGCGGGCCCGCGGGTGTTCATCGACCGCGGCGACGGCTGGCAGGCGCTGGGGGAGGTGACCTTCGGCGCCGGCAAGGGGGCCAAGCACGCCGTCTTCGCGACGTTGCTGGAGGGGATCGGCGGCGGGATCGTCGAGGACGGGCGGCTGCTCTCCGGCCGCGACGGCTCGGCCGGCGAACTCGGCCACACCCGGGTCTCCGACGACGGGCCGCCTTGCGGCTGCGGCGGCCGGGGCTGCCTGGAGGCCCATCTGGCGCCGGCGCGGTTGGTCGCGCTCTGGCGGGACGAGGACGCCGACGCCCCGGCGCCCGACGCCGACCGCCGCTTCCCCGAGATGCTGGCCGCCGCCCGCGACGGCGACTCCGGGGCTCGGACGATCCTCGCCGAGGCCGCCGGCAGGCTGGCCCGCGGGCTGGGGAACGTCGTCAGCCTCTTGAACCCCGAGCGGATCATCCTCGGCGGCCGGTTCGTCGAGGCCGGCGACGCGATCCTCGCCCCCCTGAAGGCCGAGCTTCCCAAGTACGCCTTGCCCGAGCTGCTCCGCGGCGTCGACGTCCGACTCGCCGAGTTGGGCGACGCCTCGACGGCGCTGGGCGTGGCCGCCCACGTCCGCGAACGCCTCTTCGCCCTCCCCGCCGCGACCGATCGGCCGGCGGGCGCCGGGGCGGCGCGGCGGGCCGACCGCGACGGAGACGATTCATGAACATCAAAATCCGATCGATCGAGGCCCGGATCGTCGACCACCCCGTCCGGAGCGACGGGGCGATCGTCTCGTTCCTGGGCCGGCACGAGGCGTCGCGGTACGTCACGGTCGTCGCGACCGACGCCGACGGCGCGAAAGGCTTCGGCGAGGCCGCCACCGCGCCGATCTGGAGCGGCGAATCGGCCGAGACCGCCCGCTGGACGATCGAGGAGTTCCTGGCCCCCAAACTCGTCGGCGCGACCTTCGACCGCCCGGCCGACGCCCTGGCCGTCATGGACGCGGCGCTGCACGCCAACGGGTTCGCCAAGTCCGCGGTCGACGTCGCGATCTGGGACCTGGCGGCGCGGAGGATGGGCGTCTCGGTGGCGAGCCTGATCGCCGACCGCGTCCCGCGGCCGTGGATCCCCAGCCGGGTCAGCATCGGCGTCTACCCGCCGGACGAGACCGTCCGCCTGGCCCGCGAGTTCCACGCCCGCGGAGTCCGCACGCTCAAGTTCAAGACCGGCAAGCCGGGCCTGGACGATGTCGCGAGGCTGCGGGCCGTCCGCGACGCCCTGGGTCCCGAGCCGGTCTTCACCGTCGACGCCAACGGCGCGTATCCGACGGCCGACGCCGCCGTCCGCGCGATCGAGGAGCTATTGCCGTTCGACCTGGCGCTGGTCGAGCAGCCGACGCCGCGCGACCGGCTCGGCATGCTCGCGGAGGTCCGCCGCCGGACGCCCGTCCCGATCCTGGTCGACGAGGCCGTCTTCACCCCGGGAGACCTGGAGGAGGCGATCGACCTGGACGCCTTCGACGTCCTGTCCATCTATCCCGGCAAGAACGGCGGCTTCTCGCATTCGTTGGCGATGGCCAAGCGGGCGCAAGCCGCGGGCAAGTGTTGCGCCATCGGCTCCAACCTGGAGACCGACCTGGGGCAAGCGGCGATGGTCGTCCTGGCCGCCAGCCTCTCGGCGTTCCCGGCGGAGAAGTACGCCTGCGACCTGATGGCCGCGCTGTTCTACGACCGATCGGCGACCGACCCGCCGATCCGATGGCGCGACGGCGGCGTCGAGACGCCGACCGGCCCCGGCTTCGGCGTCGTCCCCGCGGAGGGCCCCTGACGTGATCGACGCGCACGCGATGCTCGGCGACGAGACCTATTTGAGGCTCGACGCCGACGAACTGCTCAGGCGGATGGACGCCGCCGGGGTCGACCTGGCCGTCGCCCGGCCGATGGGCGCCGGCATGGTCGTCGACCACCGGGCCGGCAACGACCTGGTCCTCAAGGCCGGCCCCCGAATCCGAGGGCTGGCGACCGTCAACCCCTGGTGGGGCCCGAAGGCGCTCGACGAGCTGGCCCGATGCCGGGACCTGGGCGCCGTCGGCCTGTTCCTGGACCCGGCGCGACAGGGCTTCTTCCCGACCGAGCCGGTGGCGACGCCCGTCCTCGCCCGCGCCGCCGAGTACGGCTGGCCCGTCATGATGAAGACCGGCGCGTATGTTTACGCGGACATCCTGGCGTTGGCGGAGGTCGCCCGCGACTTCCCCGGGACGACGTTCGTCGCCGGCTTCGGCGGCTTCGCCGACCAGTGGTTCGAGCTGCCGATGGCGATGCGGAACGCCCCCAACCTGATGCTCGACGCCTCGATGATGTGGGGCGCCGGGATCCAGCAGATCGTCGACCGCCACGGCGCCGGGCGGGTGCTGTTCGGCTCCGCCGAGCCCCGGAACCGCTACGCCGTCGTCCTGAAGGCGATCGAGCGGCGGGGGCTCGACGAGTCGTCCCGTCGCGCGGTCCTGCACGACAACGCCGCCCGCGTCTTCAAGCTGGAGGGAGGCCGGCCGTGAGGATCATCGACTTCCACGCCCACCTGGACGAACGCTGGCTGCACAAGCCGATCCCCGACGCCTCCCACATGGTCGCGGCCATGGACCGCCTCGGCGTGGCGCAAACGTGCGTCTACACGATGATGGGATTCTACGCCGAGACGCCCCGCAACAACGACCTGCTCCTGGAGCGCTCCCAGCGCCATCCCGACCGCCTGATTCCGTTCGTCACCGTCGACCCCAAGGAAGGCCCGGCGGCCGTCGACGAGTTGGAGCGATGTTTGGAGCGACCGGAGTTCCGGGGGATCAAGTTCCATCCCTGGCTTCAGGCGTTCGCCCCGAGCATGCTCGAGGAGACGATGGTCGCGATCCTCAAGGTCGCGGCGCGGACGGACACGCCGGTCCTGTTCCACGACGGGACGCCACCCTATTCGACGACGTTCCAGATCGCCGATCTGGCCCGCTGGGTGCCGGAGGCGAAGGTCTTCCTCGGCCACGCCGGGCTGGCCGATTACGTCGACCCCGCGGCGCGGCTGCTCCGCGACGTCCCCAACCTTTACGGCTGCTACTGCGGCTCCAGACCCGGCGACCTCGTCCATCTGATCGAGACCGCCGGGGCCGATAAAATCACGTTCGGGTCGGACTTCGACCCCGGATCCTGGGAACTCCTGGCCGAGCGGCTCGACAACACGATCGAGGCCGGCCTTTCACCCGAAGACCTGGAGGCCGTCCTGTGGCGCAACGCGGAGCGAACCCTCCGGCCGTCGAGCCGCTGAGCCCGTCGCGCCGGAACCCCTTCGACAAGGTCCGCCAACCCCGCCGCGCGGAGCTGTGGGAACTGTTGGTGGCCCGCGACAACGAGGCGTTCGCCGCTCTCGACTGGGCGCCGGTGGCCGACGACTTCTGGCCGGAACGGTTCGAGGGGATCTCCGCCCTCGGCTCGCTCGACCCGGCCGACTGGACGCTGGCCTACCCGAGCCTGGAGTCGTACCGCGACGACTGGCTGCGGATGGCCCGGAACTTCCTGGACGTCCCGCTGGCCGACGGCGACCACCTGGGGCTGCTGTACGCCATGACCACGCTCGACCGTTTCGAGTTCGACGGCGACCGCGCCCTGGTCTGGAAGCGGTTCCGGGCCGAGGCCCCGCTTCGGGACGGCGGCTTCTGGACGATCGCGTCGCAATCGCTGTTCCGACTCCACCGCGACGGCGACCGCTGGCGGATCGCCGGGTTCGTGGGCTACCTTCCCTTGCCGACGGAGGCCGAGGCGTGATCGTCGACGTCCACTCCCACTGCTGGCCGCGGGCCGACTGCTTCACCCCGGCGTTCCAGGCCGACGCCCGCCGGATGCGGCTGGGTCCCGTCGACCTGGTCACCAGGTTCGACGACTACTGGAACGCCACCGGCGGCGAGGACGTCGTATCGATCGTCTTCGGCGGCAAGGCCCGGCTCTCCGGCGTCTGGATCGACGACGACGAGGTGGCCGCCTGGGTCGCCCGCGACCCGTCGCGGACGATCGGCTTCATGTCGCTCGACCCCACCCAGCCCGGCTGGGAGGACGAGATGCGCGACGGCCGCGAACGCCTGGGCCTCAAGGGGATCAAGCTCCTCTCCATGTACGCCGGGTTTTACCCGCACGAGGAGCGGCTCGACCCGCTCTGGCGCTACGCCGCGAAACACGGCCTGCCCGTGCTCTTGCACGCCGGGACCACCTTCGTCTCGGTCGCGCCGATCGACTGCACCCTGCCGCGACACCTGGACGCCGTGGCGATCAAGCATCCCGACGTGAAGATCATCATGGCGCACCTGGGACACCCCTACGAGGGGGAGACGGTCGCCGTGATCCGCAAGCACCCCAACGTCTTCGCCGACGTCAGCGCGCTGTTCTACCGGCCCTGGCAGTTGTTCCATAGCTTGATGCTGGTCCACGAGTACAACGTCTGGGACAAGGTCCTCTTCGGCACCGACTTCCCGGTGACGACCGTCGCCGAGACGGTCGCCGGCCTTCGAAGCCTGGCCGAGGTCCGGATCGACCGTTTCGGCCTGCCCGCCGAACAGATCGAGCGATTGATTTATCGAGACGCGCTGGCGCTTCTGGGCCTGGAGCGGCCGAGGCCGGCGGCTGGGGAGGGGCGCGCGTGACCGAGGCGTGGAGCTTGCCGCTGGGGGCGACGGCCTGGCTTTCGCTGGGCCGGACGGACTGGGCCGTCGTCGCGATCTACTCGGCGGCGATGATCGGCCTGGGCTGGCACTTCTCGCGCGCCGCGACGAGGTCGGCCGACGGCTTCCTGATCGGCGAGCGGAGCCTGCCGTGGTGGGTGATCGGCTTCGCCAACGTGTCGACCTACTCGGACTCCGGCGGCGGCTGGGTCTGGCTGTTCTACGTCGGCGGATTCATGTACTTGAATCAGATCGCGTGGATCGCCTGGCCGATCTGGATGCCCCTCGTCGGCGTCCTCTGGGCCAAGATGTGGCGGCGGAGCGGCGTGGTGACCACCGGCGAATTGATCGAGCTGCGCTACTCCGGCAAGGGCGCCGCGGCGTTCCGGGGCTTCTACGGGCTCTACGCCTACCTGGCGTGGGCCGCGGTCTTCCTCGGCTACGCCACGGCCCTGATGGCCCGGCTGCTGGCGCCGTTGATCGGCTGGTCGCCCACGGCCGTCGTGGTCGTCTTCGGCGCGGTCACGTTGTCGTACACCGTGCTCGGCGGGCTCTTGGGGGCGGCCTACGTCGACCTTCCCCAGTTCGGCATCTTCTTCAGCGCCGCGTTCATCCTCTGGTTCTTCGGCGTCCAGGAGTTCGGCTCGTACTCGGAGATGCTGGCCAGGGCGACGGCGAACCGCGACCTGGACTTCTGGCAGATCTTCCCGCCGTCGTCGGGGACCAACGGCTACGTCGATCCGGGGAGCCTGGCGATGCTGGTGGTCCTCGGCCTGTTCCTGGCGGGGAGCCCCACCGCCGGCGAGGGCTGGACGGCCCAGCGCTGTCTCGCGGCGAGGGACGAGCGGCACGCGGTGCTCGGCCAGATGCTCAACGCGATCCTCAGCCTGGTGGTCCGGATGATCCCGCTGCTGCCCCTGGGGATCCTGGCCATCGCGATCTACCCGACGGCCGACCCGACGGCCCGCGAGACGATCCTGTTTTCCGACGGCTCGACCGCCCCCTCGACGGGCGTCTGGTCGCACCTGGTGATCCGTTACGCGGACAAGCTGCCGGGGTTCGGCGGCCTCATCATCGCGGCGGTGCTGGCGGGGTACATGTCGACGGTGGGGACGATGCTTCAGTGGGGCTCGGCGTTCGTGGTCAACGACCTGTACCGCCGCCACCTGCGGCCGAGGGCGCCCGAGCGCGAGTACATCCTCTTCGCCCGCGCGGCGATGGTGGCGATGATGGTGGTCTCCAGCGTTCTGGCCCTGTCGATCGAGGACATCGGCCCGTGGGTGTTCTACATCAACGCGGCGATGATCACCCCGGCGTTGCCGCTGGCGTGGCTGCGCTGGTTCTGGTGGCGGCTCAACGTGTGGGGGGAGATCTTCGGCGTGTTGCTGTCGGTGCCGCTGTCGGCCCTGGTCTGGTTCGGGCTGGGATGGAAGGACCGGCCGGTCTGGGAGCCGACGTTCCTGCTGTTGGCGGTGGGCTTCGGCGGCAGCGTGCTGGTCTCGCTGTTGACGCCCGCGGAGTCTCGGGAGACGCTGCGGGAGTTCTATCTTCGGATCCGTCCGCACGGCTTCTGGGGACCGATCCGCGACGAGTTGGAGGCCGAGGGCCTGGTCGACGCCGCTCGCCGTCGCGAGGAATTCCGCTGGGACGCGATCGCGGCGGCGAGCGGGATCGTCTTCTGCTTCGCGATCACCTGGTCGTTCTTCACGGCCGTCATGCTGCGTTGGGGAGAGTCGGCCGTCTGGGGCGTCGCGGCGGCGGTCTTCGGCGCCGCGTATTACCGTTGCTGGATGAGAAGCCACGCCCTGGCGGTCGCGCCGGCGGGGGCGCTCGCCGTCGAGACGGAGGGAGTCGCGTCATGATCCGGATCGGCCTCGTCGGTTGCGGCGCGGTGGCCGAGTCCGGCCACATGCCCGCCCTGCTCCGCCGCGGCGACTTCAAGCCGACGGCCGTCTGCGACGTCCGCCCGGAACACGCCGAGCGACTCGCCCGCGCCGCCGGCGGCGTCCCGACCTACTCCGACTGGCGGACGATGCTGGATCGCGAGCGGCTGGACGCCGTGACCCTGGCCCTGCCGCCGGAGGTCAGCCCGGACGCGGCCGTCGCCTGTTTGGAGCGTGGGCTGCCGGTCCTGGACGAGAAGCCGTTGGCGTCCACGCTCGCCGACGGCCGTCGCGTGGCCGCGGCCGTCGCGCGGTTCGGCGGCGTCTACCAGATCGGCTTCGTCCTGCGCTACGGCGACTGGGTCGAGGAAGTGGGCCGTTTGGCGCGTCGGATCGGCGCGCCGGCGCGGATCCGCGTCGCCGTCTTCGACGAACGGCTCGACCGCGGCGACGTCGAGCACCTGAACCGGATCCAGGGGTTCCTGGCCGATAGTTCGGCGATGACCCACGAGGGCTCGCACGTCGTCGACTACGCCGCGCTCTGGAACCCGTCCCCCTGGACGCGGGTCGCGGCCGAGGCCCGTCGAACCGAGCCCGACCTTCACGGCCCCAACCACTGGACGTCCACGTTCGACCTGGCCGACGGCTCGAAGTTGGAGATCGAGATCGGCTGGCTGCTCCCGGAACTTCCTCCCAGTTCGATTTCGGTCGATGGCCCACGGGGACGCCTGAAACTCCACCCCGTCTCCGGCGCGGGCTACTGGGAGACCGCGAACGACCGGGGCGCGTTGTCGCTACCGCCGCTCAAGCCCGAGTGGGACCGTCAGTACGACGCCTTCGCCGCGGCGATCGCCGCCGGCTCCGCCAGGCTCTCCACGATCAAGGACGGCCTTCGCGCCCTGGAGGCCACCCTTGCCGCCGAGGAAGCGGCGCGGACGGGGCGCCCCGTCGCCCGCGCCGACGCCACGCCCCAACCCTCCCGGAGGTCCCCGCCATGACCCGAGCCAGTCTGACGACGTCGGCCTGGATCCTGCTCGCGACCGTCGCCGCCGTCGCGGGCGACGACCCGGCCTCGCCCCCCTGGACGGCCGACTTCCACGCCAAGGAGTTGACGGCCCCCTGGCGCGTCGTCGTCGACGACGGGGGCTCGGTCTCCACCCGCGACGACGGGCTCGCCGCCAGGGCCGAGCATGGCGCGCGGGCGCACGTCGAACGCCCGCTGGGCCGCGACCGGATCGCGATCACGGCCAGGATCAGCCGATGGGGGTCGATCGACCTGGTCTGGGGCCCCGACGACTGGTGCGGCGTCGGCAAGGTCTCGCCCACGCCGTTCGGCCGCTACTCCACGGCCGTCGTCCGTCAGGGCGCGATCGACGAGGAAGACCACCGCGGGCTCGACTTCGGCGCGGCGCAACACGTCCGGATCGAGCTGGGCGAGGACTACGTCCGCTTCTCCAACAGCGCCGACGGCCGGACCTGGGAGGAACTGCGGACCATCGAGCGCCCCGCCTCGTTCGACGGCCCGCCCAGGCTCCTGGCCGCCGGCCGCTGGTACGAGGCCGCCGAACGCCCGTTCGCCGCGGCCGACGCGGAACGGACGCGAACCGAGATCACCCCGCTCGACGGTTGGATCGCCGACCTCCGCGTCGACGACCTGCCGGAGTCCGCGGCCCGGCTCGGCGAGGCCGGCCTTCAGGCGCTTCGCGCGCCGAAGGTCGATCCCGTCGCCGCCGTCCTGATCGGCAACGACGACGACCCGACGTTCGAGAAGATCGCCGACAAGTTCCCGGCGATGAAGGCCCCGCGCGAGATCGTCGGCGTGCCCGCGCATCCGCTGGACGTCGGCGTCGACCGGCTGGGCCGGCTGGACGTCAGCCCGTGGACGCCCCCGCTGGCCTGGTTCGAGATCGGCGACCCGCCCGCCCCCCTGGGCCGCGAGGGCGTCCCCTTCCGCCGCCGCATGCTCCACGGCTACCTTCCGGTCCTCACCCTGAACACGACCCGCGACGGCGTCGACTACGAGTTGACCGTCCTCGGCGCCAACGACGGCCACCGGGTCGACGCGGACCTCACGGCCTACGTCGCCCTGGCCGCCCGGCCGGCCGACGGCGCCGCCGTCCCCCCGCTGGCCATGGCCTGGAACGGCGGCCGACGGCCGATCCCGACCGAGACCGGCGACGACGGCTGGTCCCGCGGCTTCCTGAGCTTCACCTATCCCAAGCCCGACTCCGCCACGCCGGTCTCCCGCGACGAGTTCGAGGCCAGGGTCCGCGACGCGGCCGCGTTCTGGGAGGCGAAGCTCGCCCCCGCCGCCCGCTTCGACGTCCCCGACCCCCGTGTCGCCGAGGCCTACCGCGCGTGGCTGGTCTACTCGATGCTCAACGCCGACGCCGTCGACGGCCGCGTCGAGGCCCACGACGGGGCGGGGTTTTATGAAGAGATCTTCGGATGCAGCATGTCGCTGCATTCCCGCGCCGTCGATCTGTACGGGCTCTCCGACTACGCGGAACGGTTGCTCGACACCCAGCTTCACTTCCAGCGCCCCGACGGCCTGTACACCCAGGCGTGCGGGCTCACCGACCCCGGCTCGCTCCTGATCGCGCTGGCGCGACACTTCGCGATGACCGGGAACGCCGACTGGCTCCGCCGCGTGGCCCCCAACGTCGTCAAGCAGTGCGACTGGCTCCGCGACCGCCGGGCCGAGGCCGAGAAGGAGGGGGACCTCCGCGGCCTGATCAAGTTCCGCCCCTACAACGACCTGTCCCACCCCACCTACAACTACCTGGGCAACGCCTGGTGCGCCCGCGGCATGGCCGAGGCCGCCGACGCGCTCAAGCGGATCGACCACCCCGACGCCGATCGGATCGCCGCCGAGGCCGCCGCGTACCGCAAGGACGTGCTGGACTCGATGTCGGCGTTCGCCTTCGAGGACCGCGGCCTGACGCTCCTCCCCATGGAGCCGGACACCCGCAGGCTCCTGAAGATGAGCCGCAACCGCGGCGGCGACTACTACGGACTCGTCGCCTGCTCGCTGTTGGAGACCGACTTCCTCGCCCCCGACCAGGACCAGACGCGCTGGATCGTCGACCTGATCGAACAACGCGGCGGACTGGTCGCCGGCGTCAGCGAGTTCCAGACGGGCATCGACCACGCCTACACCTACGGCTACCTGATCAACGCCCTGCGCAAGGACGAGCCCCGCAAGGTCTTGCTGGGCTTCTGGAGCTTCCTGGCGTTCGGCATGACCAGGGACACCTACTCGCCCGTGGAGGTGTCGATGATCCGAACCGGCGAGAACCATTACACGCTCCCGCACCTCTACTCCTGCACCGAGCAGCTTCGCCTCCTGCGCGACCTGCTGGTGTTCGAGCAAGGCGACGTCCTCTGGCTGGGGAAGGCCGCGCCCCGGGCGTGGCTGGAACCGGGCAAGCGCGTCGAGGTCGCGTCGGCGCCCACCGAGTTCGGCGCGGTCAGCTACCGAATCGACGCCCTCGCCGACGGCTCGACGCGCGCGCGGATCGATCCGCCCGTTCGCCGGCCCCCCGCCGCGATCAAGCTCCGCCTCCGCCATCCCGACGGGCGGCCGATCGCCGCCGTCCAGGCGACCCCCTCCGCGCCCTTCCAGGTGGAAGGCGACGTGGTGAGCTTCCCCGACTTGCGGACCCCCGTCGACCTGACGATCCGCTTCCAGACCGATTGACCCTCCGAGAGCCTTCCCCGAGGAGTCTTCCCATGTGGAATCGAGGCATGTTCGCCGTCGCGCTCGCCGCGACGGCCTGGCCCGCGCTCGCCCTGGGCGCGGACGGCTCCGCGGCCGCCAAGCCCGCGATTCGCGCCGAGATCGGCGCGAACAAGGCCCCGGTCGCCTACTGGCTGGAGTCGTCGCTGCATCGCGTCTACCCGGCGACCGAGCCGGGCGCGGCGGACCTGGCGTTGACGGTCCCGCGGGCCGCCCGGGCGTCGTTCCAGATCTGCGTGCGGAACGACAGCGTCCATCCCATCGGCTTCGACTGCGACGTCACCGGCGCCGACGACCTCAAGCCCCGCGTCCGACTCGTCGGCCTGGTCCCGCTCCCCCACTTCACCCCGAACACCGACCCGAGGGAGTTGGAAGGCGTCGAACACGGTCCCGGACTGGTCCCCGACCCGTTGTACCCCGAGACGAAGGTGCTGACCGGGCCCATGGAGTCGCGATCGTTCTGGGTCTCGCTGGAGATCCCGGCCGACGCCAAGCCGGGGCCGCGGACGATCACCGCCCGCGTCACCCCCTGGGGGGGGAAGGAGTCGGTCGAGATGCCCGTCGCCCTCCGCGTCGCCGACCTGGTCGTCCAGCCCCGCCGCGACTTCCCCGTCATCCACTGGTGGCGCGGCGAGGCCACCTGGGACTATTACAAGACCGAACGATTCGACGAACGCTGGTGGGAGTTGACCCGGGCCCAGCTTCAGGACATGTGGGACCACGGCTCCGACGTCATGCCCGTCCCGCTTTTGGTCGCGCGTCGCGAGACCTTCAAGCGGCCCTGCCAACTGCTCGACGTCGAGGAGACGGCGCCCGGCAAGTACGCCTTCGACTGGACCCGGACCAAGCGATTCATCGACATGTGCCGGGAGATCGGCTTCCGCGAGTTCGAGTGGTCGCACCTCTGGATCTACTGGGGCGCGGAGAACCCCGTCCGGGTCTATACCAAGAAGGGGGATGAATTCGTCATGCTCTGGCCGCCGGATATCAGCGGCTACTCGGACGTGTTCCTCAACTTCCTGGACCAGTTCCTCCCCGAGTTCCACGAGTTCCTCGTGAAGGAGGACCTGCTCGACGGCGCATACTTCCATGTCTCGGACGAGCCCGGCGAGGGCCGGCACATCGAGAACTACCGCAAGGCCCGGGCGATCCTCCGCGAGAAGGCGCCGTGGATGAAGGGGAAGGTGATGGACGCGCTCAGCTCCATCAAGTACGGCCGCGAGGGGATCACCGACATCCCCATTCCGGTCGTCTCCGCGGCCCAGGCGTACATCGACGCCGGCATCCCCCACTGGGTCTATTACTGCTGCCAGCCGACGGGCCCGTGGCTGAATCGCTTCCTCGACACGCCGCTCTCGAAGATCCGGATGTCGGGCTGGCTGTTCCACCGGCTCGGGGCCAAGGGGTTCTTGCACTGGGGCTTCAACTACTGGCACAAGATGGAGCGCGAGGAGATCGGCGACCCGTTCCACGACGCCTCCAACGACTCGTGGCCGGGGATCCCCTTCGGCGACCCGTTCATGATCTACCCCGGCGAGGACGGCCCGCTCGACTCGATCCGCTGGGAGGTCTTCGCCGAGAGCCTTCAGGACATGGCCGTCCTTCAGACCGCCGACGTCAAGCCCGACGACCCCCGCCTGGCCGCGATCAAGACCTACGCCGACTTTCCGAAGTCGGAGGACTGGTTGAAAGCGGCGATCGACGCCGTGCTTATTGGAGAGTCCGACGCCCGATGAAACCCGACGACATCCGACCGATCCGAGGCCCCGGCGTGGTCGCCGGCCCCCTGCCGTTCTCCTCGGGGATTCGCGCCGGGGACTTCGTGTTCGTCTCCGGCATGGCCTCGGCCGACGAGGACGGCAAGCTGGTCCCGGACACGTTCGACAACGAGGCCCGGCGGACGTACCGCAACCTTGGCCGCGTGCTGGCGGCCGCGGGCCTGGACTTCTCGAGGGTCGTCCAGGTCCGCTGCTACCTCTCCAGCAAGGACGACTGGGACGCCCACAATCGGATCTACCGCGAGTTCTTCTCCGAACCCTTTCCGGCCCGGACGACGCTGATCGGCTGTCTGGGAGACCTCGTCAAGTATGAAGTCGACGCGATCGCCTACGCGGGCGCGTCGGAGGAGCGCTAGCCATGTCCGTCCCCCCCCTCCCTCGCGACGACGCCGGCCGGCTCGCCTGGGTTCGCGAGCACCTGTACGTCCCGGTCGTCTGCGACGTCCTCGACGACATGGATCGCCGCGACCGGGCGATGCACCACCGCCTCCGCCCCCTCGATCCCGACGACTGCGTGATCGTCGGTCGGGCGCGGACGTTGCGCTGGATGGAGGTCGATTACGTCCCCGACGGAGACCCCTACGGGCTGGAGATCGACTTGATGGACTCGCTGAAACCCGGCGACGTGGCCGTCCACTCCAGCGACCACGCCTTCACCAACGCCCCCTGGGGCGAGCTGATGAGCACCCTGGCGAAGCGCAACGGGGCCGTCGGCTGCGTCTGCGACAGCATGGTCCGCGACTGCCGGCGGATCATGGCGATGAAGTTCCCGGTCTTCACCGCCGGCATCCGTCCCCTGGACAGCAAGGGCCGCGGCAAGGTGATGGCCTTCGACGTCCCGATCCGCTGCGGCGGCGTCCTGGTTCGTCCCGGCGAACTCGTCTTCGCCGACTACGACGGCGTCGTCGTCGTCCCCCGCGACGTGGAGGACGATGCGCTCGCCCTGGCCGCCGAGAAGGTCGGCAAGGAGAACGGCACCCGCCGCGAGCTACTCAAGGGCCGCACCCTGCGCTCCGTCTACGACGAGTTCGGCGTCCTCTGAGAATCCGTCCCATATGGGGGCGAACGACGGCGATCACGGTCTTCCCCCCTCGCGGGGGAAGACAGACCGCGAAGCGGTCGGATGAGGGGGACGACACGCGAGACGACCGTCGGGATTCGCGGAAGCCCGTCCGGCAAGTCCTGGACGTCGACGGCCCTCTCGCCCGCCCCCCCTCATCCGGCCCTTCGGGCCACCTTCCCCCGCGAGGGGGGAAGGCCGTTGATCCGACGTCTTCCCCCCTCGCGGGGGAAGACAGACCGCGAAGCGGTCAGATGAGGGGGGCGACACGCGAGACGACCGTTGGAATTCGCGGAAGCCCGTCCGGGAAGCCCTGGACGTCGACGGCCCTCTCGCCCGCCCCCCCTCATCCGGCCCTTCGGGCCACCTTCCCCCGCGAGGGGGGAAGGCCGTTATGTCGGCCGCGACATACTGATGGGACGGACTCCGACCCCGCGCCGGCGAGGGCCGATCGGGCCCGTTCATTGCGTCGCCGAGATCGATCCCAGCGGGCTGCCGCGAATGGCCATCCCCTCGGGTAGCGGCCGGGCGGCGACGCTGAAGCCGCGGGCGGTCAGGTCGTCGCGGAGGGCGCGGTACAGGGCGAAGCTGTCCGGGTAGACCCACATCGTCACCACGGCGCGACCGGGGTTCAAGCGGTTGAGGGCGCGGGTGAAGGCGGAGATCGGGTTGCGCGTCGCCTCATACGTCTCGCCGCGGCCGTCGAGTTCTGGGACGACCTCCCAGCCGCGAAGGTCGAACCGGACGCTGCTCCGCTCCAGAAGCTCCTCGATCCCCGTCTGCGCCCGGCCCAGGACGTAGGAGAGCGAGAACGACCCGACCGGCCCGACCCGCGACGAGAGCATCCCCGTCCGATCGGCCATCCGGATCTTCACCTGGGCGTCGGACTTGGCGAGTTCCAGAAGCCGCTCCAGGTCGATGAAGCTGACGCGCCCCCGGCGCAGCTCGAAGTGATACTCGTCGGCGTTGGCGGGGCGGGCCACCGGGTTCTGGTTCAGAAGCGGCGTCGGCTTGGGAAGCGGCAGGCTCCGCAGGTCGGCCACCTCCTTCGTCAGCTTGTCGTTCTCGGCCTTGAGGAATCCCCCCCTGGCCGACGCCCTGGCGATCTGGACGCTCGGGTTGCGGATCTTGAACGCCAGCTTCCTCCCCCTGGCCGTCGCCAGGGCCGAGCGGGTGGCGCTCGCGGCCAGGGCCTTGCGAGCCTCCGCGGCGCGGGCCTCGGCGCGGGCGCGGTCGCGGGCCGCGGCGTCGAGATCGGCCTGGGCCCCGGCGACCGCCTCGCGATCCAACGTCGGCGCCGGCGGGGCCTCCGCGACCGGCTCCGGCTCGGGCTCCGGCTCCGGCTCGGGCGTGAGGACGGGTTCGACGTTGGCGACGAGGGGCGCTTCAGGCTCGGGCGAAACCGCCGCCGGTGGGGCGGGTTCGGGCGCGCGGGGGCGGTTCACGAAGACGTTCAGCGCGACGACGGCGGCGAGCACGACGGGAATCGCCAGGATCTGGCGGGCGTTCTCGGTCATCACCAGATCCCCCGATCGTCGAAGAGTCGCGGGTTCTGCGCGCCGGCCACCTGAAGCGTCATGGGCCAGTCGAGCCCGGAGAAGAGCAACTGCCGGCGCGCCTCCCAGAAGTTGGCCGCGCCATCCTCCCGCACCAGGAACTTGACGCGAGGGATCGGCTTGATGGCGGGGTCGACCGCGGCGCGACGGCGGGCCTCGGCCTCCAGGTTCCGGGTGAGCAACTCCTCCTCGCGACGATCCGTAAGCGCGTGGGCGGTGATCCGACGGTTCCCCGGCTGGATCGTCACGCCGTCGCGATCGCAGGCGACGACGATCTCGAACGGCGCCTCGATCGCCGGCGTTCGCCTCCAGTCCTTGCTCCGACCTCGCGGTCCCTTGCCGTCGCCCTGACCGGAGTTCCCCTGACCCTGGTCCTTCCCCTTGCCGTCTTCCGACTGGTTCCCAAGCATCAGGCTGGGAGGCTGCATCCCGCCCGGCGAGCCGATCTCGATTGGCAAGGGCAGCGGCACCCCGCCGCCGCTCGAACCCGGATTCATCGCCGACGACTTCATGCCCGCCCCCGTCGCGTTCGCCGACGCCGCGTTCGCGCTCGAACTCGCGGCCGACGCCGCTCCCGGACCCGAACCTCGAAGCGATCCCGACGCCCCGGCCAGCGCCCCCAGGCTCGACGCCGGCGCCGGCGTCGCCGACCCCGCGCCGCCGACCGCCGAATCAGCCGAAAGCGCCCCAGGCGTCCCGGTCGACTCCGTCGAGGGATTCCCAGGCGCTCCGGACGTCGCGGACGCCGACGCAGGCGATCCGAGCGCTCCAGTCGACTCCGTCGAGGGATTCCTGGGCGCCCCGGCCGAATCCCCGGCGTTCGCGGCCCCGGCGTCGCCCGGTCGACCGCTCGAAAGCCGTCCGGCTTGATAGCCCCAGGCGGCGCCCGGCGACGCGCCAGCGGGGGCCGAGTCGCCCCAGGTCAGGCCGCCGCCAGGGTCGGGCTCGGAGCCGAGGCCGGCCGGGGCCGGTTCCAGACCGCGCGAAACCGCGCCGCGCCCCGCGCCGGGGCGGTCGATCCCGAGCCCCCCGCCGCGGGCGAAGTCGGGTCGGGCGATGTCGCGGGTCGCCGGGGCGATCCCCGTCCCGACGTAGTCGCCGACGCCGACGTCCCGACCCGCCGACGAACCTCCGCGGGTCGCGCCGTCCGTCCCAAGCGCGCCGGCGATCCCCTCGTCCGAAGCCGAATCGCCGGCCCCGCCGAACGATCCTCCCCCCGCGCCTGGACGTCGCGACGGCCAAACGAACGCATTGGGACCGTCGCCCGCCGAGCCGGTTCCGGCGCCGCCGCCCGAGCGACCACGGGCCAGGTCGAACCCGCCGACCGTCCCCCGCGGCTCGCCGCCGCCGCCGGCCCCCGCGCCGCCGCTCCCGCCGGGCCAGGCCAGGCCGCCGCCAGCCAACGCGCCGGCGCCTGAGCCGGGCTTGCCTTCTCCACCGCCGCCGCCGGGCCAGCCCAGGCCGCCGCCGATCGTCGAACCGGCCCCGCCGCCACCGCCGCCGCTTGGCCAGGCGCCGGTCGGGGCATCGCCGCCAGGACCGCCCCCGCCGCCGTTCGATCGGGACGCGAGGCCGGACGCCGCGGCCCCGAGGCTCGGCGAACCGTCCCAGGCGGCCACGTCGTCGAAGTTGGGGACGTGGATCTCCATGTCGGCCGCGACCAACTCGTAGCCGAAGGCGATCCCCAGGGGCTCCAGTCGGGCGCGGACCTCGTAATACGATCGGACGCCGTCGGGGCGGACGAGGAAGACGAAGTAGGGGACGACCGGCGCGCCGTCGGGCGACGGCGAGTTTTGCACCTTTAGAAGCTCGCGCGCCAGGGCCACCACGACGGGGCTCGATCGCGGGTTCGCCAGGCCGGAGAGTTCCAGCATCGTGAAGGTCGGGCCGTCGGGCTTGATGGCGACCTGACCGCCCGTGCATTCGATGACGATCGGCCGCTTCCAGGTGCCGTTCTCGCCCTGATACGGCAGGACGGCGTAACTCCCCTCGCCAGGCGCGGCGGCGATGGCCGCTTTCAAGGCGTCGCGCTCCTGGGCCAGCACGTCGCGCCGGGAGGCCATGGCGTCGACCTCGCGGGTCGCCCGTTGGGCCTTCTCGTCCATCGTCGCGAGTTGTCGCTTCACCAGCATCTCGCGCCGACGCCACGATTCGGCCTCGGCGTCGGCGCGCTTCCGCGCCGAATCCAACCCCTCGGCCTCGCGATCGAGGCGTTCCGCCTCGGCGCGCTCCCTGGCGGTCGATTCCGCAAGCTCGGCCAGCGCCTTCGGCGTCGGATCCTCCACGGGCGCGGGTGGGGGCGTCGGGGCGGGACGCGGCTCGTCGGCGAGCCTGGGAGGATCGGGGGGCGGGAGAGGTTCCGGCGTCGGCGCGGGCTCGGGGGGAGGGGGCGGAACGGCCTGGGCGACCTTCGGCGCCCGCAACGCCTTGCGGTGCAGGGAGATCACCAGGTTGAGCGTCCCGAGAAGGCACGCCACGACGAGGGCGACCGTCGCGACTTCCGTCCCGATCTTGCGCCTGTCGCTCGCCAACGTCCACCTCCGCCATCCATGCCCGCCGAGCGGTCGGCGGGTTCCCACCGGCTCCGCGCGGCGTAGGCATTAGATCGGATCGTCGGGGCGTGAGGCTTGAATCGAGGGCTTCGGAGGCGCTTGGGGCGCCGTCAGGGGCCGGTGGAGAAGCCGTCGCGACGCAAATCGGCCAGGCGTTCGAGATGAAGTTCTAGCCAGGTCCCCACCCGGTCCACGGTCGGGAACCGCGACAGCAACACGGCGAGGAGCGCTCCGGCGACGGCCAGCGAAAGGGGCTCGCCCTCCATCATGTACGCGAGCAGCGCGAAGAGCGCGCCCCCCTCGTTCATCGCCGACGCCACGATGAGTTGGGCCTGAAACAACGGCAGCAACCGGCCGACGTCGCCCGCCGGGTAGACCTGGCGCTGGCCGGAACTCGTGGGCCTCGTCTCGTCGAGCGTCAATCCGCCGGCGATCATGCGCAGCCCGTTGGCGACCATGAGCCTCGGCGCGACGATCGAGGCGATCAGCGTGAGGGCGCCCACGACAGCGGCCAGCGCCGTTAACAACGGTAGGCCCAGGATCATCGGCCCCGGCGCCACTGGCGGCCGGGTCGCGTCCCGAAACACCGTGACGGTCAAAACGCCGAAGAAGATCACGCCGGCGGCCAGCGCCACGACGACGATCTGCATGGTCCGGACCTGGGCCTGGATGTCGGCTTCATCGAACTTCATCGAAAGGCTCTCGTCGTTGGCGACCCCGTCAGGCCAGAAGATCCGGGATGACGTGGCCGTGGACGTCGGTGAGGCGGCGGTCCACGCCGTTGTCGCGGACGGTCAACCGGGTGTGGTCGATCCCCAGCAAATGCAGGATGGTCGCGTGTAGGTCGTAGACCTCGGTGGAGCTTCCCCGGTCGAGCGGCTTGAAGCCGGTTTCGTCGCTGGGGCCGTAGCTCACGCCGGGCTTCACGCCGCCGCCGGCCATCCAGCTTGTGAAGCAGTGCGGGTTGTGGTCGCGGCCCTTGCCTCCCTGGCTCGACGGCATCCGGCCGAACTCGGTGGTCCAAAGGACGATGGTGTCCTCCAGAAGCCCCGTCCGCTTCAAGTCCTGGATCAGCGCCGACGTCCCCCGCGCCATGCCCAGGGCGAGCGGGCCGTGGTCGCGGTGGACGTCCTCGTGGGAGTCCCAGTTGCGGCGCGGAAAGCCGTTGTCGTTGCCGCTCCAGATCTGCACGAACCGGACCCCGCGCTCCAGCAACCGCCGCGCGACCAGGCAGCGGCGGGAGAAGACGATCGTCTCCTCTAATGCGTTGATCTCGGCCGGGAACGACGTCGGGACATGGTCCAGGCCGTAGAGCTTGAGGACCTCGGGCGACTCCCTGGAGACGTCCAGGGCCTCCGGCGCGGCGAGTTGCATCCGGGCGGCCAGTTCATACGACTGGATGCGGCCGTCGAGGCGGTCGTCGTCGGGGCGTCGATCGGCGTATTTGCGGTTGAGGCGGTTCAAGAGGGCGACGCCCGCCTCGTCGCCGGCGCGGGAGGCGAAGGCGACGCGCTCGTCGGGGAACAGGTCGGCGATGGGGCGCGGGGCGGAGAGGTCGACGACGGTCCCCTGATGCCGCGAGGGGAGGAACGCGGCGTCCCAGTTCTTCGACCCGTTGGACGCCAGCCCGCGGGGGTCCGGCAGGACGACGAACGCCGGCAGGTCGTCGCTCATCCGGCCCAGGCCGTAGGAGACCCAGCTTCCCATCGACGGGAAGCCGGGGCGGTTGAAGCCGGTGGTCTGCAAGAGCGTCCCCTGGCTGTGGACGCCGGTCTTGCCCGCCATGTTATGAATAAACGCGATCTCGTCGACCACCTCACCCAGCGGCGCGACCACTTCGGAGAGGAGCTTGCCCGACCGGCCGTAAGGCTTGAAGTCCCAGAGCGGGCGCAGCCAGGGGCCCAGGCCGTCCTGAAACGTCTCCACCTTCTCGCCGAAGCTGGAGGGCTTGCCGTCGTGCTTGACCAGGTCGGGCTTGAAGTCGAACAGGTCGACGTGGCTCGCCCCGCCGGCCATGAACAGTTGTACGACCCGTTTCGCCTTCGGCGCGTGGTGCAGGCCGCCGTCGGGACGGAGCTTCAGCCCCCCCGCGACCTCCGCCGCCAGCAGCCCGTCGGCCCCCAGCATGCTCGCCAGCGCCAGCCCGCCGAGGCCCCCACCGCTGCGCCACAGGAAGTCGCGACGGTTCATTTCCAGGTCCTCCCGCGCGTCACCTCGCCGGTCTTGATGTCCATCTTCCAGTCGAAGCCCAGCGGCGGGGACGGGTGGTCTTTCTTCCATTCCAGGTAGCGTTGATGTTCCCGTTCGATCCAGCGGACGAACTCAAGGAAGTTCGGCGCGATGATCTCTCCGGGATGCTCGATGGGCCCCCAGCGGACGACCGGATACTCGCCGGCGTCGTCGGGCATGGAGGAATCCAGGAAGTACGAGAGTTCCCCGCCGTCGCAGTTCAAATAGACCAGGTGGCGCGGCAAGCCCTCGCGGTCGCGGATCGGGCCGGACCACGCGGTCTTGGAGTCCTCGACGACGCTCGACCAAAAATGCGACTCCGCCCCGTCTCGCTCCTCCGTCGACAACCCGGAAATCTCGTTGCTCCCGATGAACCCGGCGCCGAAGTGGAGGAGGAACGTCCGATAGCTCGGCGGGAACGCGACCCCAAGCTCGCGCTCGGCGTCCGCGACCATCTCCTCGGGGACGGGGCCGTGGTAGAAAGCGTCACCGGACACCTTTCCGGGGACGGGATCGCGCCATTGCTCGCCGAAGATGCGGCGGTACTCCTCGATCATCGCGTCGTCTCGGCCCATCGCGCGCTCCTAATCCACGAAGACGAACTCGCTCATGTTCAAGATCACCCGGCAGGCGCTGGCGACGCCGTGCTCGGCGGCCAGGGCGTCGAGGCCGTCCAGCTCGTCGGGGTCGGGCTCGCGGGCGAGCGCCAGGGCGAAGGCGCGCGCGATCCGGGCGCGGCGGTCGCCGACGCGCTCGACGCGAGCGGCCAGGGCCTTCGCGGCGGTCAGCATCAGGCCGTTGTTGTACAGGGCGAGCGCCTGAAGCGGCGAGACCGACTCGCCCCGCTTCTCCACCCGCATCGACGGGTCGGCGCAGTCGAGGACCGTCATGAACGGCTCGGGCCGCGAGCGAGCCAGGAAGCGGTAGATCGCGCGGCGGCGGATCGAGGGGTCGTCGGGACGCATCAACTCGTATTCGTAGTGCGGCGAGTGCTCCGGCCGCTCCAGCACGAAATCCCGGAACGGCGGGCCGTACATCGTCGGGTCGAGCAGGCCGGATACGGCCAGGACGGAATCGCGGACGGCCTCCGCCTCCAGCTTGCGGCGGACGCCGCGCCAGAGGAAGGCGTCGCCGGAG
>Ga0209916_1000640_pt1 | contig 48276 bp, 43 predicted proteins | sample ThiBio_1000_plan_FD_183956 | JGI IMG/M metagenome (GOLD analysis project Ga0209916, IMG submission 183956) | Wastewater bioreactor microbial communities from Cape Town, South Africa - Thiocy_solids_2 (SPAdes) | ecosystem: Engineered > Bioreactor > Thiocyanate-remediating > Anaerobic-Aerobic ... | reverse complement strand
GGTCGTCCTACCGTGGTTCGAAATCCACCCCATAGGTGGATTTCGAACCACGCGAGCTCATGGCCGCCGGATCCGTGACGGAGATGCCGGGAACTCCACGCTTCCTCCCGTGTTCTCCGACACCGACGGGGCGCGGTCGACCTGACGTCCGGCTACCGGACCTCAGGTCGACCGCACGTCCCGGGGCCCCTGGTCCCGGCCCGGGAAGGGCCTCCCACGGGCCGGAAGGTGTGACGTTCCCGGCATCTTCGTCACGGATCCCGCCGAGGTGTGGAGGCTCCCGGACCCGATCGTCACGGAAGTCCGACTTCGCGACGTCCCTGCGACGCCTCTCCCACGCACCCCTCACGTCCTGGGCTCCTCATGGGGGTCACCGCCTGCCAGGACCCCCATGAGGAGCCCAGGACCACCGACCCCTCAAGCGATAATCGTCAGCGCCCCCGGCTCGATCCCCAGCTCCACCCGCGTGCGCTCGCCGATGTAATCGCCGTCGACCTGGAGCTGAAAAGAGCGGGGCGCGCCGGAGCGGTCCTCGGAGATCGACTCGACCACGGCTTTCGTCATGCCCTCGAAGCCGATGATCTGGCGGTGGCGGACCGCGGGCTTGCGCTGGGAGAAGAGCTTGGGGAGGAGGGTCGGCATGTCGCGCTGGGCGGCGCGTTTGAGGATCGCCATCGAGAGGGTGCCGCTGTCGATTGCGACGTTCTCGTTGACGTAGACGGGTTTGGTCGAGAAGTAGGTGAAGGGGTCGGAGTTCTGGGTGATCGCGGTGACGCCCTCGACCGGGGCGTGGTCGTCGACCGCGACCCGGAGGCGGACCGGGTTGACGAGGTAGCGGCGGTAGAAGGCCGAGACGCCGGCCCAGCTGTAGAACCAGGGGCCGAAGCGGGCCTTCAGCTTGGGGCGAGCGTCGACCCGCTTGACCACGGTCGCGTCGATCCCCGCCCCGCAGGCGAAGACGAAATAGCGCTCGTCGACCCGCCCGAGGTCGACTTTGCGCGGCTCCCACTCGTCGGCGAGCGAGAGCAGGTGCTCGGTCGCGTCGACCACGTCGTTGGGGATGCCGAGGCTGCGCGCCACCACGTTGGCCGAGCCGCCCGGCAGGATCGCCATCGGCATGTCGGTCCCGGCGAGGCCGTTGGCGACCTCGTTCAGCGTCCCGTCGCCGCCGAAGGAGACGACCACGTCGTAGCCGCCGTCGCGCGCCTCGCGCCCGATCTCGGTCGCGTGGTTCTGCGCCTCGGTCGCCACCGCCTCGACCTCATAGCGCCCCTGCAGCGCGTAGACGACGAGGTTCCGCAGCCGGTCCGACACCGTCGTCGCGTACGGATTGACGATGATCAGCATCCGTTTCTTCGCCGGTTTTCCCGACCTGCGCGCGCCGAACGAGACCATCTGCGCGAGAGACTACGCGACCGCTTCGTAGCGGATCACGGCGCCGTCAGAGACCTCACGGACGCGGCCTTCGTCCTCGAGGATGTCCATGTGGCCGATCACCTCCGAGAGGGTGAGGAAGGCCTGGGTGACGGCGATGTTGCCCCACATCGACTGGGCCAGCTCGTAGCCGGAGCGCGGGCCCTCGCCGAGCAGGCGCAGCAGTTTCTCCTTGCGCCGTTCGGTCGAGGCGAAGCGGGTGTCGATCAGGGCGCGGTGGCCGTCGATCGGCTCGCCGTGGCCGCCGAAGAGGAGGCTGCCCTCGGGCAGTTCGCGGGTCTTCGCCATCGAGTCGAGGTAGGCGATCAGCGAGCGGGTGCGACCGGGCGAGCCGTCGAGCGGGCGGCTGATCAAGGGGTTCGAGGAGATGTGGGGGAGGAGGTGGTCGCCGACGAAGCCGAACTGGCGCTCGGCGTCCCAGAACACCGTGTCCATGACGCTGTGGCCGGGGCGGAAGAGGACCTCGAGGCGGCGCCCCGCCAGCTCGATCACGTCGCCGTCGCCGAGCGGCCGCGTCACCTGCACCGGCGCCCCCCAGCCGCGGAAGGAGGTGGAGACGCTCTTCAGCGCGATCGCGATCTCCTCGGGGATGCCGCTGCGCAGCATCAGCTCCACCGCGAACTCGTCGTCGGCCGCGGCTTCCGTGTCGTAGTTGGCGAGTCGCTCGGCGGCCGGGCCGAACGCCCCGACCTCGGCGCCGGAGTGCTCGACCACGATCTCCGCCAGGCCGAGGTGGTCGGAGTGGTTGTGGGTGAGGAGGATGAGGCCGATGTCCTCGATCGAGTGGCCGTGGGCGGCGATCGACTCGCTCAGAACGTCGAGGCCGCGGCCGTAGTTGGGCCCGCCGTCGATCAGCGTCAGCGGTTCGTCCTCGATCAGGTAGGCGTTGACCATGCCGACCGCGAACGGGGTCGGGACGGGCAGCCGGTGGACGCCGGCCAACGCCGCCTGCTCGAGCGCCGCCTCCGGGGTCGTCGTCACCCGCGGATCAGCCCCAGGACCTCGTCGCGGTGGCACTCCATGTCCTCGCGCGAGACCAGCGACTCGAGGTTCAGCCGCAGCAGCGGCTCCGTGTTCGAGGGCCGCACGTTGAAGTGCCAGTCCTCGTAGTCGACCGAGACGCCGTCGAGTTCGGCGATCTCGCCGTCGGAGTAGCGCTCGCGGATCGCGTCGAGCTTCGCCGCCTGGTCGGCGACCTCGGAGTTGATCTCGCCGGAGATGAAGTACTTCGAGCGGAACTCGGACATCAGGTCGCCGATCGTGCGCCCCTCCTTGGAGAGCAGCTCCAGCATCAGGAGCGCCGGGATCGTCCCCGAGTCGGCGTTCCAGAAATCACGGAAGTAGTAGTGGCCGGAGACCTCGCCGCCGAACGCCGCACCCTCCTCGCGCATCCGTGCCTTGAAGAAGGCGTGGCCGACCCGCGAGAGGTCGGAGCGGCCGCCCTCGGCGGCGACCAGGTCAGGGACGGCGCGGCTCGAACGCGGGTCGTAGAGGATCGTCGCGCCCGGGTTCTTGGCCAGGATCGAGCGCGCCAGGAGTGCGCACACAAAGTCGCCGTCGCAGAACTCGCCCGAGCCGTCGATGAAGAAGCAGCGGTCGGCGTCGCCGTCCCAGGCGATGCCGAGGTCGGCCCCGGTCGAGCGCACCCGGTCCATGATCATCTGCCGGTTCTCCTCCAGCAGCGGGTTCGGCTCGTGGTCGGGGAACTCGCCGTCCGGAACGAAGTACATCTCCTCCAGCTCCAGTGGCAGCCGTTCGAGGATCGGCCCGACCATCGGCCCGCCCATCCCGTTGCCGCCGTCGACCACGACCTTCATCGGCTTGACCGCGGCCGAGTCGATGAAGCCGAGCGCGTGGGCGCGGAATTCCTCCCAGATGTCGACCTCTTCGAGTTCGCCGCCGCCCGGCGCCTCACCGAGGCCGCCTTCGATCTCCGCCTTGACTTCGCCGATCCCGGCGTCGCCGGAGAGCGGTAGCGCGCCCTCGCGGACGAGCTTCACGCCGGTGTAGGCCTTGGGGTTGTGGGACGCCGTACACATCGCGCCGCCGTCGAGCTCCCGCGAGCCGACCAGGTGGTAGAGCATCTCGGTGGCGACCATGCCCGCGTCGACCACGGTCGCGCCCTCGACGATCATCCCGTCGCGCAGCTCCGCCGCCATCTTCGGCGCGGTCAGGCGCATGTCGCGGCCGAGGCCAACGCGCAGATCGCCGGCGGGCTTGTCACGGAGTCGTGCCAGGACGCGCACGAAGGCGCGGCCGATGTCGTACGCGACGCCCTCGTCCATCTCCTCGCCGTAGATGCCGCGGATGTCGTAGGCCTTGAAGATCCCCGGGTTCAGCTCCATGACGCTCCCTTCAGCACCGCGTAGCTCTGCTCGATCGTCTGCGGCATGACTTTCGTGTCGGCGATCACCGGCATGAAGTTGTTGTCGCCCGACCAGCGCGGCACCACGTGCATGTGGATGTGGTGCTCGACCCCGGCGCCCGCGATCCGACCCTGGTTGAAGCCGACGTTGTAGCCGTGCGGCGAGAAGACGTCGCCGAGCCGGCGGATCGCGGTCTGGGCGAGCGCCATCATCTCCGCCGTCGTCTCCGGCGCGATCTCCTCGATCGCGCCGACGTGCTCGTAAGGCGCGACCATCAGGTGCCCGTTCGTGTACGGGTAGAGGTTGAGGATCACGAAGGCGCGCTCGCCGCGGTGGACGATCAGGTTGCCCTCGTCGTCATCCTGCGCGGGCTTCGCGCAGAAGATGCACTCCTCCTCGATGTCCTTGGCCGCGTCTGACACGTAGGCGAGGCGCCAGGGCGCCCAGATCCGAAAATTTGCCACGGGCGCCTGAGCCTATGGGAAGCCGCCCCCGGACGCGAAGCGGAGGAGGCGGCGCCTGATGTCTATAGCCAACCGCGCCGCTTGAACCACGCGACCATCCCGACCAGGATCACGAACATGCCGCCGAGCACGAAGAAGAAGTCGGCGAGGTTGTCCTGGCCGGGCACCCTCACGTTCATCCCCCAGATGCTCGCGATCAGGGTGAGCGGCAGGATCACGACGCTGATCGAGGTCAGCACGCGGAGAATGTCGTTGAGGCGGTGCGAGATCACCGACTCGTTGGTCTCCTCGAGCGCCTCGATCACCTCCTTGTAGTTCTCCAGCATGTCCCAGATCCGCTCGTGCGAGTCGACGATGTCGTCGAAGTAGATCTCGAGGTCGAAATCGGGGGAGAGGTAGCGCGATTTGACTTTCTCCAGGTCACGCAGGACCGGCCGCTGCGGGCGGATCACCTTGCGGAAGTTGATGATCTCCTGCTTGGCGTTGGAGATGTCGCGCACGATGTCCTCGGAGCGGCCCTCGAAGATGTCGTCCTCGAGCGCGTCCAGCTTGTTGCCGATCTTGCGCAGCATCGGGAAGCAGTAGTCGAAGCAGTCGTCGACGAGGCGGTAGAGGAGGTAGCCGGAGCCGCGCGAGAAGAGCTGCTCGCGCAGCTCCTCTTTGCCGCGGCAGCGCTCGAAGAGGTACTCGACCGGCTGCAGCGGCTGGTTCGGGATCGTGACCAGGAAATCGGGGCCGACGAAGAGGTCGAGCTCGCCCGCGCCGAGCCGCTTCGCGGCGCGGTCGAAGACCGGCAGGTTCAGGATGCTGAACAGGTACTCGTCGTAGATGTCGATCTTCGGCCGCTGGTTGCGGGAGAGCACGTCCTCGAGGTCGAGGGCGTGGAAGTCGAAGTGCTCCTCCAGCCAGGCGCGCTCCAGCGCCCCCGGGTGCTCGATGTTCACCCAGCGCAGGCCGCCCCACTCGATCTGCTCGACGTGCGGGGCCTGTGGCTCAGCGGTCTCGACCGGCGCGACGAGCTCGCCGCGGCGATTGCGCCGCAGGCGTGGTTTCGGGAGGTTCGGCATCGGCCGCGCCCGTCTCGTCGTGGGGGAGAATCGCGATCACACGAGTAGGTTAGCCGTCCGCGAGGCATCGGAAACGTCTTCAGGTTCATGGTAGGCTTCGCCCACACATAAGCGCCACATCTAGAGGGGTGGAGGGACTGGCCCAGTGAAGCCCCGGCAACCATCTCGGACTTAGCGGTCCGAGGCAGGTGCCAACTCCAGCAGATCAAGGTGATCTGACAGATGTGGGGGACGTCCGATCGGACCTCTGCCCCACGTGGCGGAAGGTCTTTTTTTATGCTGGTTCACATAAGGGACGTGATCGGATGTCAGTCGAAGGTTTGAAGTGCAAGGAGTGCGGCACGAAGTACGAGGAGAGCGCCGCCTATTTCTGCGAGAACTGCTTCGGCCCGCTGGAGGTCAGCTACGACCACTCGGGGCTGGACGCGGCGGAGGTCAAGCGGCGGATCCAGGCCGGATCCCATGGGATCTGGCGCTACAGCGACTTCCTGCCGATCTCCGGCAACCCCGGTGACCCGCTGGAGCCGGGCCTGACGCCGCTGGTGCGCGCCGACCGGCTGGCCGAGCTGCTCGGCACCGAAGCCGAGGTCTACGTCAAGAACGACGCCGCCAACCCGACCCACTCCTTCAAGGACCGGGTCGTCGCGGTCGCCGTCGCCAAGGCCAAGGAGCTCGGCTTCGACACGATCGCCTGCGCCTCCACCGGCAACCTCGCCAACGCGGTCGCCGCCCGCGCCGCCGCCGAGGGGCTCGAGTCCTACGTCCTCGTCCCCGCCGACCTGGAGGAGCAGAAGCTGCTCGCCTCCGACGTCTACGGCACCAACCTGGTCGGCGTGCGCGGCAACTACGACGCCGTCAACCGGCTCTGCACCGAACTCGTCGACACGCAGCCGTGGGCGTTCGTGAACGTCAACCTGCGCCCCTACTACGCCGAGGGCTCCAAGACGCTGGCCTTCGAGACGGTCGAGCAGCTCGGCTGGGAACTGCCCGACCGGGTGGTCGCGCCGATCGGCTCCGGCTCGCTCTTCACCAAACTGGGCCGCGGCTTCCAGGAATGGATCGACCTCGGGCTCGTCGAGGGCGACCAGCCGACCTTCCACGGCGCCCAGGCCGACGGCTGCAGCCCGGTCGCGACCGCGTTCGCCGAAGGCCACGACGTCTGCAAGCCGCAGCGCCCCGACACGATCGCCAAGAGCCTCGCGATCGGCGACCCGGCCGACGGCCCCTACGCGATCGAGCACGCCCGCCAGACCGGCGGCAACATCTCGTCGGTCTCCGACGAAGAGATCCGCGAAGGGATCAAGCTGCTCGCCGAAGGCACCGGGATCTTCACCGAGACCGCGGGCGGCGTGACGATCGCGGTGCTGCGCAGGCTGGCCGAACGGGGCGAGTTCAAGGCGGGCGAGAAAGTCGTCGCCTACATCACCGGCGAGGGGCTGAAGACGCTGGACGCGACCCGCGATACGTTCTCCATGCACGAGATCGATCCGAATCTCGAAAGCTTCGATTCCGAGTTCGCCGCCCAGGAGGTAAGTGCATAGATGAGCGTCACCGTCAAGATCCCGACCCAGCTCCGCGTCGCCACCGGCGGTCAGGCCGAGGTCGAGGTCGAAGGGTCCAATGTCGGCGAGGCACTTGACGCGGTCTTCGCCGCCTACGGCGACCTGCGCGAGCGGATCACCCAGGACGGTACCCTGCGCCGCTTCGTCAACGTCTACGTCTCCGGCGAGGACATCCGCTTCCAGCAAGGGCTGGAGACCGCCATCTCCGAGGGCGACGAGGTGACGATCCTCCCGGCTGTCGCCGGCGGCTGACGCCTTCATGCGATCCTGCCGCCGATGGGCGGCCTAAATCCAAGGGCGGCAATGCCGCCCGTTTTAATCCTGTGCGGGGGCCGGGGGACGCGACTGCGGGAGCGGACCGAGACGGTTCCCAAGCCGCTGGTCGAGATCGGCGGCCGGCCGATCGTCTGGCACGTGATCGGGATCTACGCGGCCCAGGGGTTTGACCGCTTCCTGCTCGCGACGGGCTACCTGGGCGACCAGATCGAGCGCTTCGTCGACGAAGAGCGCTGGCCCGCGGGCGTCACCGTGGAGTGTGTCGACACCGGCCTCGACACGCCGACCGGCGGGCGTATCGCGGCGCTCGGCGAGCGCCTCGCCGGCAGCACGTTCTGCGCGACCTACGCCGACGGGGTGGCCGACGTCGATCTGGACGACCTGGTGGAGGGGCACCGCGAGGCGGGCGTGACGGCGACCGTGACCGTCGTGCGACCGAACCTCCAGTGGGGCGTGGCGGAGCTCGACGGGGATCGGGTGTCCGGCTTCGTCGAGAAGCCGCGGTCCGAGCACTGGATCAACGGCGGCTTCTTCTGCTTCGAGCCGAGTGCGCTCGACTACATCGGCTCCGACTCGGTGCTGGAGCGCGAGCCGCTCGAGCGCCTCGCCGCGGCGGGCGAGCTCCGCGCCCATCGCCACGAGGGCTTCTGGGACTGCATGGACACCTACAAGGACGCGGTAGCCCTCGACGACCTCTGGCGCAGCGGCGAAGCCCCCTGGCAGGTCTGGAATGTTGATGGGCCGAAAACTCAAGACATGCTTGAGTTTTCGGCCCATCAACGGCGTGGGGAGGCGGCGGCGCGTGGGTAGCCCGGCGGGATCGCTTGCGCTCGTCACCGGCGGTCACGGATTCGTCGGCTCGCACCTTGCCGCCGGCCTGCTCGCGGCGGGGACCGCGGTCCGCGTCCTCGACCGGCCCGGGCCGCGCCAGACCGACCTCGGCGGGCCGCGCGCCTCGGGGCTCGACCTGTTGGGTCTGCGCGAGGAGGTCGAGCTGGTCGAGGCGGACCTGCTGGACGGCGAGAGCGTCGCCGGCGCGGTGGCCGGGTGCGACTCGGTCTTCCACCTCGCCGCGCAGACGATCGTCGGCGTCGCCCGCCGCTGCCCGCACGAGACCGTCGATGTCAACGTCCGCGGCTCCTGGAACGTCTTCATGACGTGCCGCGAGGCGGAGGTCGGCAAGGTCGTCTTCGCCTCCTCCGACAAGGCCTACGGCACCGCGCCGGAGCTCCCTTACCGCGAGGACTTCCCGCTGCGCGCCGACCATCCCTACGACTCCTCGAAGGCGGCCGCCGACGTGATGGCGCGCGGGCTGGCGCGGGAGTGGGGGCTGCCGCTCGCGGTCAGCCGCTTCGCCAACGTCTACGGCGGCGGTGACCTCAACTTCACCCGGCTGGTGCCGGAGACGGCGATCGCGGTGGCCGACCGGCGGGCGCCGCGGATCCGCTCCGACGGGGCCCCGCGGCGCGACTTCCTCCACGTCGACGACGCGATCTCGGCGTACCTGGCGATCGCCGGCGCGCTCGACGGGGAGGGCGCCGCGGGCGAGGCCTTCAACGCGGGTGGCGACCAGCCGCACTCGGTGCGCGAGGTCGTCGACCTGATCGCCGCGGTGGGCGGGGGAGAGGTCGAGCCCGAATACGGGCCCGGCCTGCCGCCGGGCGAGATCCTCGACCAGTACCTCGACTCGACCAAGCTCCGCGAGCTCACCGGCTGGGCGCCGAGGGTCGATCTGCGGACCGGCCTGGGGCGTACGGTGGAGTGGTACCGCGAGCATGAGGAGGTGCGTCCCTGATGTGCGGGCGCTTCACCGTCACCACCAAGGACACGAAGAAGATCGCCGACCGCTTCCAGGTCGAACTGGAGAAGGCGCTGGAAGCCAAAGGCGGGGGCGAGGACAACCCCCCGGGCATGGGCCGCTTCAACGTCGCGCCGACTCAGGAGGTGCTCGTCGTCCGCTCCTCACCTGACGAGAAGGAGGCGGAGGACGGCGAGCGCGAGGCGCGGCTGATGCGCTGGGGCCTGATCCCGGTCTGGTCCAAGGACCTGAAGGTCGGTTATCGGATGATCAACGCGAAAAAAGAGAACCTGACGAAAAGCCGCGCCTACGGGCCGCTGGTCGGCAAGTTTCGCCACCGCTGCCTGATCGTCGCCGACGGCTTCTACGAGTGGATGAAGGCGGAGGATCCGAAGCAGCCGCGCCAGCCGTGGCGCTTCACCGTGGACGGCGGCGAGCCGTTCGCCTTCGCCGGCCTCTGCACGCGCAAGGAGTGGGACGACCCGGAGGAGCGCGGCGTCGACCCCGACGGCTTCCTCTACAGCGCCACGCTGATCACGACGACGCCGAACGCGGTGGTCAAGCCGGTCCACGACCGGATGCCCGCGATCCTGCCGAGCGCCGAGGCGGAGGCGGCCTGGCTCGACCCGCGGCTGTCGACTGAGGAGGCGATCGCGCTGTGCGGGCCGCTCGACCCGGCGCGGATGGCCGGCGCGCCCGCCAATCCGGCGCTCAACAAGGTCGGGAAAGGGATGGCCGAAGGGCCGGAGCTGTTGGTCGCGCCGACGGCGTAGCGCGCGGCAGAGGGCTATTCGCCTTCCGCTTCTTCCCCCGATTCTTCGGCTTCTTCGCGTTCTTCCTGTTTCAGTTCTTCGGCTTCTTCGTCGATCGGCGGCGAGACGTGGGGCAGCGAGCCTTCGGTTTCCACCGTCGCTTTCCCCAGCTTGGTCGTCAGGGTGCAGGCGATCTGCGCCGCGGGGGCCTTCTGCGATTTCCAGATCGTGTAGAAGGGCAGTTCGACGGTCCGTTCCGCTTTGCCGTGCGGCAGGTGGAAGAGGATGTGCTCGGTGCCTTCTTCGTATTCGGGCCAGCCGACCTTGACGCCTTGGATCGTGGTGAAGCTTTCCGGCATGTCTTCGGTGATTTCTTCCAGCACGGCCAGCAGAAGACCGTGGGAGGCGAACTTCGCGAGGACCGTGTTCGGGACTTCCTGGCCCGACACGCCCTGTTCGGAGGAGCGCGGGTAGAGCATCCGCAGGCCGTTGGAGCTCTGGGCGATCAGCGTGCCCGTCCGGGGCGCGTGGATCGAGCAGAGTAGTTCGCCGCCGATCCGCGCGCCCGCGTCGATCTTCGCCGTCGAGAGGACCCGGAAGAGCGAGTAGCCCGCGACGTTCGTTCCGGTCGCCTTGATGGTGCCGTCGACCAGCTGCATCTTCAGGTTCTTGCTGCCGGGTACGGTGACCGACTTGGAGTCCGGGATCTTCTTCTTCTGCACGAATTCCAGGTGCGCCGCTTCGCCGCTCACGGCGCCGGTCTGGGTCAGCAGGGCCGCCGCCAGCGTGGCGAGCAGGCCGATCGCGACGACGACGATCGCGCCGCGCGGGATGCGTTCGTCCGCCGGGACCGAGGAACGATTGAAGGACGGCAGCTTCATTGGTCGGCGACAGTAGTGAAAACAGATGACGTGGTGTTCCCTCCGCCGCGCCATGGGGTACATCTGTGACCGTGCCACCGATCGATGCAAGCTTCTCGACCGTTCAGACGGCCTCCGTCCACGGCCGCTCGGTCAGCTACCTGCGGGCCGGCGAGGGCCCGCTGCTCCTGCTGATCCACGGCATGGCCGGGACGGCACGCAACTGGGATCCGGTGATCGAGCCGCTGGCGCTCCACAACACCGTGGTCGCGCCCGACTTCCCCGGCCACGGCGATTCGGAGCCGGGCGGCGGCGACTACAGCCTCGGCAGCCTGGCGAGCGGACTGCGCGACCTGATGGTGTCGCTCGGCCACGACCGTGCCACGCTGGTCGGCCACAGCCTCGGCGGCGGCGTCGCCCTCCAGTTCGCCTACCAGTTCCCGGAGCTGGTGGAACGGCTGGTGCTGGTCTCCAGCGGCGGCCTCGGGCCCGAGGTGGGGGCGATCCTCCGCGCCGCGGCGCTGCCCGGTGCCGACCTCTTCATCCGCGCCACGGCGGGTCCCGGCTCGGTCGCCGGCGGCTGGCTCTCCGGGGCGCTCGGGAAGGTCGGGCTGCGCCCGAACATCGACCTGGCCGAGGTCGGCCGGGCTTACTCATCCCTTTCCGACACCGACCGCCGCAAGGCCTTCCTCTCGACCCTCCACGCCGTGGTCGGCACCGACGGCCAGCGGGTCGCCGCCCTCGATCGCCTCTACCTCGCCGAGTCCCTGCCGATGCTGATCGTCTGGGGCGAGCGCGACCCGATCATCCCCGTCGCCCACGGCCGCGCCGCCCACGCCCAGCTGCCCGGCAGCCGCCTCGAGGTCTTCCCCGACGCCGGCCACATCCCCCAACTGGAGAGCCCCGGCCGCTTCGCCGCCGTCCTCCAACGCTTCCTCGACGACACCGAGCCGGCGGAATTCGACGGCGCCGAATGGCGCGCCCGCCTCAGCGGCCGCTAGGACGGACAGGCGAGTTCGCACTTCTCCGCGCTATGCGCGGATTACTGCGAACTCGACCGAGGGGCCCCTGCGGCGCGGCGGCTGGTCACCCCGCCCCGGCGTACGCGCGCCAGATCTCGCCGTAGAGCTCATGGGCGGCGGTGAACGGCGCGAGGTCCTCCGCGTGGTCCCAGCCGTAGGCGTCGAGGGCGCGGCGGACGAAGGCGGCGTCGGCGCCGCGGTCTTCCAGTGCGATCACGTAGCCCGCGACGTCCCAGTGGACCGGGCCGCGCAGCACGTCCTCTAAGTCGTTCCAGATCAGGCCCATGGGCGTGTGCAGCAGGTTGCTCAGCGACGCGTCCCCGTGCAGCGCCTGGGTCGGGAGCGAGGTGTCGAAGACCGTGTCGGTCAGGGCGACGAGCCGCTCGCCGAGGGCTTTGACCGGCGGGGTCGGCGGCAGCTGCCGCCGCAGCCGCTCGATGTCCTGTTGGAGGTCGAGCATCGTGCCCAGCTCCCCCGGGAACTCCGCCAGCGCGTCGTGCAGGCTGCGCAGGGCGACGCCCAGCACCTCGGCGTCCGAGGGCTCCATGAGGCCTACGACGTCGACCCACGAGGCAAAGGTCATCCACAGGCCCCCCGAGCGAAAGGGCCCCGGCGCGATCATCGAGCTCGGCGGGATCGCCAGTCCGGTCGGGGCGAGGAAGTCCGTCACCTCTACCTCGCGGGACAGCCACGCCTTCGGGTCGTCATGCAGCGCCACCGTCCCGCTCATCACCCGCGCGATGACCGGAGAGGGAAGCAGGTGCACCAGCACGTTGCTCCCCGAGTAGACGACCTCCGCGTCCCCGCACGGCAAGCCGTGCTTGACCGCGACCGAGCACGCGGCGGCGAGGGCTTCCTCCTCGATCCCAAGGGTCAACGCGCCCGACAGGATTCGAACCTGTGGCCTCTTCCTCCGGAGGGAAGCGCTCTATCCAGCTGAGCTACGGGCGCCTGCGGGCAGCTTAAGCCGTCCGCGCGCGCGGTGCGTTCGTCGCTCCTTGCCGTATGCGGGACAAACGACGAACGCGTAGCCTCACGCGCTCATGGACCTTGAGGTGACGTTTCTGGGGACCGGGGCGTCGGCGCCTTCGGCGCGGCGCTCGACCGCGGCGGTGCTGATCGCGCGGGGCGGGGACCGGTTGCTCTTTGACTGCGGGGAAGGCACGCAGCGGCAGATGCAGAAGTCGCTGGGGCTGACGCAGGTCGACGAGATCTACCTGACGCACTACCACGCCGATCACATGCTGGGCTTGCCCGGGCTGCTGAAAACGTACGACCTGACCGATCGCGAGGCGCCGCTGCGGATGTTCGGGCCGCCGGGGCTGAAGGAGCTGTTCACGATCCTGCGGCCGCTGATCGGGCGGCTGCGGTATCCGCTGGAGCTGGAGGAGCTGCGGCCGGGGGAGCGGGTCGACCACGACGATTACGCGGTCGAGTCCTACGAAGCCGCCCACAACGTGCGCGCCTCGGGCTGGGCGCTGGTCGAGGACAACCGGCCCGGTCGCTTCGACCCCGAGGCGGCGAAGGCGCTCGGCGTGCGGGAAGGGCCCGACTTCGCGCGATTGCAGCGCGGTGAGGAGGTCGAGGGGTCGCAGGGGACGGTGACGCCGGCCCAGGTGATGGGGGAGGCGCGCGACGGCCGGATCGTCGTCGTCACCGGCGACACCGCACCCTCGCCGCAGACCGTCGCCGCCGCGGCCGACGCCGAGCTGCTCATCCACGACGCCAGCTTCGCCGAGGAGGACGCCCAGCGGGCGGCGGAAACCGGCCACTCGACGGTCGGGCAGGCCGCCGCGGTCGCCGCCGAGGCGCACGTGACGATGCTCGCCCTCGTCCACATCTCCGCCCGCTACCACGTCGGCAAGGTGCTCGACGAGGCCCGTGAGGTCTTCCCCGACTGCGTCGCCCCCCGCGATTTCGACCAGATCGTGATCCCCCTTCCGGAGAAGGGCCCGCCGGAGCTGATCCCCAACGGAGCCCGCGAGCGCAGCGGATCAGACGAGATGCCGAACAGCGCCCCGTGACGAGGACCCGCCGCTGCCCTTGCTACCGTGAGGTCGTCCTTTAACCGGGTCCAGAGAGGCCAGGAAGGAAGCCACAAGTGAGTGAGAAGGTCGTCCTCGAGCACGAGGACCTGAGGCGAACGCTGCGGCGGATCGCCCACGAGATCGCCGAGAAGAACCCGGAGCCCGCGGGGCTCGCCCTCCTTGGCATCCACACCAGGGGTGCGGTGCTGGCCCGCCGCCTTCACACCATCCTCAGCGAGTTGATCGGGACAGACCTGCCGATCGGCGACATCGACATCAGCTTCTACCGCGACGACGTCGGCGCCCAGTCGCCCGCCCGGCAGCCGGTCGTCCACGCCTCCCACATCGACTTCGACCTCGCCGGCCGCACCGTCGTCCTCGTCGACGACGTCCTCTTCACCGGCCGCACCGTCCGCGCCGCGATCGAGGCGCTCTTCGACTACGGCCGCCCGCAGCGCGTCCAGCTCGCCGTCCTCTGCGATCGCGGGCACCGCGAGCTGCCGATCCGCCCCGACTACGTCGGCAAGAACCTGCCGACGGCGCGCGAGGAGCGGGTGAACGTCCGCCTCGAGGAGGCCGACGGGGTGGACCAGGTGACGATCTCCGAACCCCAACCGACGGAGGCGATGGCATGAGGAACCCCGCATGAGAAATCTCCTGGGCATCGAGGAAGTCGACCGCGACGCGATGGAGGCGATCCTGGAGCGCGCCGAGAGCTTCGCCGAGGTCGGCCGCCGCGACATCAAGAAGGTGCCGACCCTGCGCGGCCGCACCGTCGTCACGCTCTTCTACGAGTCGAGCACCCGCACCTCGAGCTCCTTCGAGCTCGCCGCGAAGCGGCTTTCGGCCGACCTCGTCTCCGTCAAGGCGGCGGGCTCGAGCGTCGACAAGGGCGAGTCGCTGAAGGACACCGTCGCCACCCTCTCCGCCTACGACCCGGCGGCGATCGTCATCCGCCACCCCTACGCGGGCGCCGCCCAGATGGTCGCCGGCTGGACCTCCGCCGCGGTCGTCAACGCCGGCGACGGCAAGCACGAGCATCCGAGCCAGGCGCTGCTCGACGTCTACACGCTGCGCCGCAAGCTCGGCTCGCTGGAGGGCAAGCGGATCTGGATCGTCGGCGACGTCCTTCACAGCCGCGTCGCCCGCTCCAACCTGATCGCCTTCCGGCGGATGGGCGCCGAGGTGACGCTCTGTGGCCCGCCGACCCTGATCCCGCGCGGGATCGAGGAGCTCGGCTGCGAGGTGACCTACTCGCTCGACCGGCTGGAGGAGGCCGACGTCGTCTACGCACTGCGCATGCAGCTCGAGCGGATGAAGGACAGCTTCGTCCCCAGCCTGCGCGAGTACGCGGCCACCTTCCAGATCGACACCCGGCGGCTCGGCCCGCGCCAGCTGCTGATGCACCCGGGCCCGGTGAACCGGGGGGTCGAGATCTCCGGCGAAGTGATCGACTCGCCGCAGTCGTTGATCGGCGAGCAGGTCGCCGCCGGCCTCGTGGTGCGGATGGCGATCCTCTACGAGCTCCTCGCCGGCCGGCCGGCGAGCCCGGCCGCGTTCGGCGACGGCCCCGCCGCCGAGGCCGCCGCGCCGACGATCGGACAGCCCGCGTGAGCGGGCTGCCCCCGACAGGGGACAGCGGCGCGAAAAGCGCCGCGAAGAACCTCACCGACCTGCTCGACGTGCGGGCCGGGCAGCCCGCCGACCTCCTCCTGCGCCGCGCGACCCTGCTCGACCCGGTCGCCGGGATCGACGGCGTCCACGACCTGGTGATCCGCGGCGGGCGCATCGCCGAGATCGCCGCCCCCGGCGAGGCCGACGCGAACGGCGGCGAGGAGCTCGACGCCGAGGGCCTGCACGCCTTCCCCGCCTTCTTCGACCCGCACGTGCACCTGCGCACGCCCGGCCAGGAGCACAAGGAGGACGTCGAAACCGGCACCCGCGCCGCCGCCGCGGGCGGTTACTGCGGGATCATCGCGATGGCCAACACCTCGCCGCCGGTCTCGACCGCCGCCGACGTCGCCGCGCTCCGCGAGCAGGCCCGCGCCGGGGCTTCGGTCCCGGTCGGCTTCGTCGCCACCGTCACGGTCGACATGAAGGGCGAGGAGCTGACCGAGATGGTCGAACTGCGCGACGCCGGCGCGATCGGCTTCTCCGACGACGGCCTGCCGATCCGCAACGCCAGGATCATGCGGAGAGCCCTCCAGTACCAGCAGCTCTGTGGCGGCAACATCGCCCTGCACGAGGAGGATCCCGACCTCTCCGGCGACGGCGTCATGCACGAGGGCGCCGTCTCGGCGGCGATCGGCCTCGCCGGGGTCCCCTCGGTCTCGGAGTCGACGATGATCGCCCGCGACGCCGCCCTCGCCGCCTACGAGGACGCCCGCATCCACGTCCAGCACCTCTCGGCCAAGGAGTCGGTCGACGTCGTCCGCGCCGCCAAGGCCGCCGGGGTGCGGATCAGCGCCGAGGCCAGTCCGCACCACCTCTGCCTCACCGACGAGGAGGTCCGCAGCCTCGACCCGCGCCGCTTCAAGATGAACCCGCCGCTGCGCCACGAGTCCGACCGCCAGGCGCTGATCGCGGCGCTCCGTGACGGCACGATCGAGTGCATCGCCACCGACCACGCGCCCCACCACCTGGACGAAAAGGAAGTTCCCTACGAGCAGGCGGCGATGGGCGTCACCGGCCTCGAGACCGCCTTCGCGGCGCTCCACACCGAGCTCGTGCTGCCCGGCGTGATCGACCTGGCGCTGCTGGTCGAGCGGCTGGCCGGCGGCGCCGCGCCCTTCGACGTCCCCCGCCCGACCCTCGCGGTCGGCTCGGAGGCCAACGTCGCCCTCTGCGATCTCGCCGCCGAGTGGACGGTCGGCGAGGACGGCTACGAGAGCCGCTCGTCGAACTCCTGGGCCGAGGGCCGCACGCTGACCGGCCGCGTCCTCGTCACCGTCGCCGCGGGCCAGGTCGCCTTCCGCCTTCGTTCATTCTCACTAGGAGTCGCCTGATGCCTGAACCTGCGTACCTACTGCTGGAGGACGGCCTTCGCTTCGACGGCGATCTCGTCGGCCATCCCGACGCGATCACCGGCGAGGTCGTCTTCAACACCGCGATGACCGGCTACCAGGAGGCGGTCACCGACCCCTCCTACGCGGGGCAGATCATCGTCTTCACCTACCCGCTGATCGGCAACTACGGGGTCTCCGGCGCGGCGATGGAGTCCGAAGCGGTGCAGGCCCGCGGGCTCGTCATGCGCGACGCCAAGAACCGCGAGGACGCCGCCACCGCCGAGGGCGGCTGGCTCGACTGGCTCGACATGACCGGCACGCCGGGGATCACCGGCATCGACACCCGCGCCCTGGTCCGCCACCTGCGCGATCGCGGCGCGATGCGCGGCGGCATCTTCCCGGCCTCGGTGCCCGAGGGAGAGGCGCGCGAACGGGTCGCCGCCGAGCCCTCGATGGTGGGCGCCGACCTCGCCCGCACGGTGACCCCGGCGGAAGTCACCCGCTTCGACGGCGAGGGCCCGCACGTGGTCGGCATCGACACCGGGATCAAGCTCTCGATCGTCCGCCAGCTGCGCGAGCACGGCGCCAAGCTGACCCTCGTCCCCTGCGATTGGACCCCCGAGCAGGTGCTGGCCGAGAACCCCGACATCGTCTTCCTCGCCAACGGCCCCGGCGACCCGGCGGCGCTCGATTATGTCGTCGACACGGTGCGCGGCCTGATCGGACAGAAGCCGGTCTTCGGCATCTGTCTCGGCCACCAGCTGCTCTGCCGGGCGGTCGGCCTCAAGACCTACAAGCTGCCCTTCGGACACCGCGGCGCCAACCACCCGGTGAAGGATCTCGCCAGCGGCCGCATCGACATCACCTCCCAGAACCACGGCTTCGCGGTCGAGGGCCCCGGCGGCGAGCCGAAGATCGAGGGCGACGAGCCGGTCCGCTGGGACACGGACTTCGGGGTCGCGGAGCTTTCGCAGCTGAATTTGTACGACCGAACGGTGGAGGGATTGATCTTGCGGGACGTGGCCGGAGCGACGGTGCAGTACCACCCAGAGGCGGGGCCGGGGCCGCACGACGCCCGCCATCTCTTCGAGCGGTTCCTCTCCCTCGCGGGAGAGGCCGTCTGATGCCGCGTAGAGACGACATCCAGAAGATCCTGCTGATCGGCTCCGGGCCGATCGTCATCGGCCAGGCCGCGGAGTTCGACTATTCCGGCGTGCAGGCCTGCAAGGTCCTGCTCGAGGAGGGCTACGAAGTCGTCCTCGTCAACTCGAACCCGGCGACGATCATGACCGACCCCGAGTTCGCCACCGCCACCTACATCGAGCCGCTGCTGCCCGGGCCGGTGACCAAGATCATCGAAAAGGAGCGCCCCGACGCGCTGCTGCCGACGCTCGGCGGCCAGACCGCGCTGAACCTGGCGATGGCGCTGGACGGAGACGGCACGCTGGAGCGGCTCGGGGTCGAGCTGATCGGCGCCAACGCCGAGGCGATCTCCAAGGCCGAGGACCGCGAGAAGTTCCGCGCGACGATGAAAGAGGCGGGGCTCCGCATCCCGTGGTCGATCACCGTGGAATCGGTCAAAGAGGTCGAGGACGGCCTCGCCTCCGGCGAAATCAGCCTGCCCGCGATCGTCCGCCCGGCCTTCACGATGGGCGGCCAGGGGGGAGGGGTCGGCAACACCGAGACCGAGCTGCGCCAGGTCGTCTCCGAGGGCCTCGCGGCGAGCCCGATCAACCAGGTGCTGGTCGAGGAGTCGGTGATCGGCTGGGGCGAGTTCGAGCTCGAGGTGATGCGCGATCGCAACGACAACGTGGTGATCATCTGCTCGATCGAGAACGTCGACCCGATGGGAGTCCACACCGGCGACTCGGTCACCGTCGCGCCCGCACAGACCTTGACCGACCCGCTCTACCAGGAGCTGCGCGACGCCGCGATCAAGGTGATCCGCGCGATCGGGGTCGAGACCGGCGGCTCCAACGTGCAGTTCGCGGTCGACCCGGAGACCGGCTCGGTCGTCGTGATCGAGATGAACCCGCGGGTCAGCCGCTCCTCGGCGCTGGCCTCGAAGGCGACCGGCTTCCCGATCGCCAAGATGGCGGCGAAACTGGCCGTCGGTTACGCCCTGGAGGAGATCCCCAACGACATCACCCGGGCGACGCCGGCCTCCTTCGAGCCGACGATCGATTACGTCGTCACCAAGATCCCGCGCTTCGCCTTCGAGAAGTTCCCGGGCGCCGAGGGCCGTCTCTCGACCTACATGCAGTCGGTCGGCGAGGCGATGTCGATCGGGCGGACCTTCCGCGAGTCCTTCGCCAAGGCGATGCGCTCGCGCGAGCTCGACTCGCGTCCCGACCTCCCCGCCGACGACGCCGAGCTGCTGGCGGCCCTCGCCGTGCCCACCGCGGAGCGCTTCGACCAGGTGCTGGAGGCGCTGCGGCGCGGCCTCGGGGTCGAGGCGGTCCACGAGTCGAGCCTGATCGACCGCTGGTTCCTGCGCGAGCTGGAGGCGCTCGCCCGCGAAGGCGACGGCACCGACGGCCTCGCCCGCACCTACAAGTCGGTCGACACCTGCGCCGCCGAGTTCGAGGCGGCCACGCCCTACTACTACTCCGCCCACGAGCGCCGCGGCGCCGACGGCGCCCCGCCCGCCTCCGAGATCCGCCGTGGCGACCGCGACTCGGTCGTCATCCTCGGCGCCGGCCCGAACCGGATCGGCCAGGGGATCGAGTTCGATTACTGCTGCGTGCACGCGGCGATGACCGCGCGTGAGCTCGGCCGTGACGCGGTGATGATCAACTGCAACCCGGAGACGGTCTCGACCGACTACGACACCTCCGACCGCCTCTACTTCGAGCCGCTGACCGCGGAGGACGTGCTCGCGGTGTGCGCGCAGGAGAAGCCGGAGGGCGTGATCGTCCAGTTCGGCGGCCAGACCCCGCTGAAGCTGGCGCGGACGCTGGAAGAGGCGGGCGTGCCGCTGCTCGGGACCCCGGTCGACGCGATCGACCTTGCCGAGGACCGGGGGCGCTTCGGCGCCCTGCTGCGCAAGCTGGGCATCGCCCACCCGCCCTACGGCACCGCCCACTCGGCCGAGGAAGCCGAGGAGATCGCCGCCCAGGTCGGCTTCCCGCTGCTGGTGCGGCCGAGCTACGTGCTCGGCGGCCGGGCGATGGAGATCTGCTACTCGACCGAGGACCTGCGCGCCTACCTCGACGTCCACGTCAAGGCCGACCAGGAGCACCCGCTGCTGCTCGACCGCTTCCTCGAGAACGCGATCGAGGTCGACGTCGACGCGCTCGCCGACGGCGAGTCGGCGCACGTCGCCGGGATCATGCAGCACGTCGAGGAGGCGGGCGTCCACTCCGGCGACTCGGCCTGCGTGATCCCGCCGCTGAGCCTCGGTGAGGAGATGCTCGACGAGATCCGCGCGACGACCGAGCGGTTGGCCCTGGAGCTGGGCGTGATCGGCCTGCTCAACGTCCAGTACGCGATCGCCGACGGCAAGCTCTACGTGATCGAGGCCAACCCGCGCGCCTCGCGCACGGTGCCCTTCGTCTCCAAGGCGATCGGGGTGCCGCTGGCGAAGGTCGCCGCGCGGCTGATGCTGGGGGAGAAGCTCGCCGACATGGACCTGCCCGACGCGCTGCCCGAGCACGTCAGCGTGAAGGAGGCGGTGATGCCGTTCGCCCGCTTCGCCGGCGCCGACTCGGTGCTCGGCCCGGAGATGAAGTCGACCGGCGAGGTGATGGGGATCGCCGCCGACTTCCCGACCGCCTTCGGCAAGTCGCAGGCCGCCGCCGGGGTGACCCTGCCGCGCGAGGGCACCGTCTTCATCACCGTCACCGACACCGACAAGGCCGCGGCCACGCAGCTGGCGGCGCGCCTCCACGACATCGGCTTCCAGGTCGTCGCCACCGGCGGCACGGCGATGGCGATCGAGCGCATGGGGGTGCCGGTACGGCGGATCAACAAACTGAACGAGGGCTCGCCGCACGTCCTCGACCTGATCCGCAAGCACGAATGCGACCTGGTGATCAACACCCCGAGCGGCTCCGGCGCGCGCGCCGACGGCTACGAGATCCGCACCGCGGCGGTCAAGCACGGGATCCCCTCGATCACGACGATGACCGCGGCGACGGCGGCGGTGCGGGCGATGGCCGCGGGGCGAGGGATCGACGACGAAGTCCGCTCGCTGCAGGAGATCCACGCGGCGGCGCGGGAGGCGGCGGGCCGGCCGTGACCGCCCCCTTCGGCCGCAGGCTCTGCGAGGTCGCCCGCAACCGCGACTCCGGCGGCTACCGGGTCGTCTCGGTGATCGACCGCGAGGGGCCCGAGCCGCAGGCGGGCCAGTTCTACATGCTCGCCGCGGCCACGGGTTGGGGCGCGCGCGAGGGCCGCGCCTTCCTGCCGCGGGCGATCTCGGTCGCCGAGACGCGGCCCGCGGCGGGCGGTGGCGTGCGGCTCGACTTCCTGCTCGACGCGGTCGGCCCGGGGACGGAGCGCCTCTGTGACCTGGGGGAGCGCGACGCGGTCTGGGTCACCGGCCCGCTCGGCAACTCCTTCGCCTCGCCGCGCGAGGTGTCGGCGGACGCCGCCGGGGCGGTCCTGGTCGGCGGCGGGGTGGGGGTCGCGCCGCTGGCGCTGCTGCGCCGCCGCTTCGCCGAGCGCGGCGTCCCGCACCGGGTCCTGCTCGGCTTCCGCGATCGCGCCCATACCGGCGGCCTCGACCTCTTCTGCGGCTCCTCAGGGGTTCTCTGCCCGGATGTGAGGTTGGCGACGGAGGATGGCCACGCGGGCGTCCAGGGGCGTGTGACGGACCTCCTGCTGCCGATCCTGGCCGGGGACGACGCGCGCTCCGGCGTCGTCTACTCCTGCGGGCCGCCGGCGATGCTGGAGGCGGTGCGGACCCTCTGCGCCGAGCACGGCGTCGCGGTCGAGCTGGCGCTCGAGTCGCCGATGGCCTGCGGCTTCGGCGCCTGCTTCGGCTGCGCGGTGCCGAAGCCCGGCGGCGGCTTCCTGCGCCTCTGCGTCGACGGCCCGGTCCTGCGCGGGGACGAGGTCGAGGGGGTGAGCCACGCGTATGCCTGAGCTCTGTGGGATCGAGCTGGCCCATCCGGTGATCAACGCGTCGGGGACCTACGACGCGATCGCCGCCCGCAAGGTCTTCGGCGACGCGCTGCTCGACGACTTCCCCTTCGCCGCCTTCGTCTCGAAGACGATCACGCCGGAGCCGCGCGCCGGCAACGCCCCGCGGCGGATCTGGGAGACGCCGAGCGGCATGCTCAACTCGATCGGGCTGCCGAACAAGGGCCTCGAGGGCTTCCTCGCCGAGGACCTGCCGCAGCTGCGGGAGCTGCCGGTGCCGCTGATCGTCTCGATCATGGCGACGACCCGCGAGGAGTTCGCGCGCTGCGTGGAGCGGGTGGCGGCGCGCCGCGAGGTGGCGGCGATCGAGCTGAACGTCTCCTGCCCGAACGTCCACTCGGGACTGATCGTCGGCGAGAACCCGAGCGAGACCGAGGCCCTGCTGCAGACGCTGCGGCCGCTGAGCGAGAAGCCGCTGATCGTGAAGCTGACGCCGAACGTCGCCGACCCGGCGGCGGTCGCCGCGGGGGCCGAGCGGGGCGGCGCCGACGCGGTGTCGCTGATCAACACGCTGAAGGGGACCGCGATCGATCCGGCGACCGGGGCGCCCGCGCTCGGCAACGGTTATGGCGGGCTCTCGGGGCCCGCGGTGCGGCCGGTCGCGCTCGAGCAGGTGCGCTCGGTGCGCGCCGCGGTCGGGCTGCCGATCGTCGGCATGGGGGGGATCGCGACCGGCGGCGACGCCGCCGAATTCCTCGCCCTCGGCGCCGCGGCGGTCGCGGTCGGGACCGAGAACTTCCGCGATCCGCGCGCCGGCTCCCGGGTCGCGGAGGAACTGGAGTCATCACTCCGCCCAGTGCGGATTTCCGAGCCGGCGCTGGACCTCGACTAGAGGTTGAGATGAATTTGGGCTCAAATGGGTGAGGACGCCTTGCGCACCCCCGACCCCCGGCTATACTCGCCGCCGCATGACGACCTCTTCCGTAAAGACCTCCCTCGCGGCCCCGGAAAGGTCCCTCGATCAGAGGATGGAGGCACTCAAGCGGGCCAACGACATCCGCACCGCCCGGGCCAAACTGAAGAAGGACCTGAAGGCCGGGCGCTCGAACATCCACGGCGTCTTGCTCGACCCGCCGGAGTACGTGATGACCGCCAAGGTCTTCGACATGCTCCTCGCGGTTCCCAAGTACGGACGCGTGAAGACCAATCGGATCCTCAACCAGTGCAGGATCTCGCCGTCGAAGACGATCGGCGGCCTGAGCGAGCGCCAGCGCACCGAGCTGGTCTCCCTGCTCCGTCGATAACTCGACCGATCCCTTCGGCAGTATCGGCGCCCCGATGAGCGCCAAGGTCTTCGTGATTACGGGCCCCTCAGGAGTGGGCAAGGGAACGCTGATCAAGCGGCTGCTCGAACGCGTGCCGGATCTCGCGCTCTCCGTCTCGGCGACGACGCGCTCGCCGCGCGAGGGCGAGCGCGACGGCGTCGATTACCACTTCCTCACTGAGGAGCAGTTCCAGGAACGGAAAGCCGCCAAAGACTTCCTCGAGTTCGCCAGCTACAGCGGCAACCACTACGGGACGCTGAACTCGGAGCTGGAGCGCTGCCTGGAGAAGGGCCGCTCGGTGGTGCTGGAGATCGAGGTCCAGGGCGCCCAGCAGGTGCGCCAGTCCAAACCCGACTCGGTCCAGATCTTCATCGCCCCGCCCGACCCGGCGGTCCTCCGCGAACGCCTCACCGGCCGCGGTACCGATTCCGCCGAGGCGATCGACAAACGCCTCAAGGTCGCCGAACAGGAGCTGGGCGCCCAAGACGACTTCGACCACCGCATCGTCAACGACGACCTCGATCAGGCCGCCGACGAGCTGGAGTCCATAGTCCGCACCGCCACCTGCGGGTGAGTTCGATCGCCGGGTTCGGCCCCGGCATGCCGTAGACTCCTTCGCCGAATGATCAAACCACGCGTAGACAAGCTTCTCGATCACTCCGACTCCCATTACGCCGCCGTTGTCGTGTCGGCGAAGCGGGCGCGGCAGATCAACAGCTACTTCCACAACCTCGGCGAGGGTGGCTTCGGCGAGTACCCGCCCCCGATGGTGGAGACGAACACCGAGGGCAACTACCTCACGATGTCGCTGGAAGAGCTGGCCGAGGGCAAACTCAAATACGAGTACCGCAGCTAGGCGCGTAGCGCCCGGCTCGCAAGGAGCTCCTATATGGCCCGGTTGCTGCTGGGTGTGAGCGGAGGGATAGCGGCATATAAGTCGCTTGAGCTCGCGCGCGCGGCGACCTTGGCCGGACACGGCGTCCGGGTCCTGATGACCCCGAACGCCCTCCGCTTCGTCGGCGCCGCCTCCTTCGAGGGGGTCGTCGGCGCGCCCGTGCTCACCTCCGAGTTCGAGCGCGACCCGATGCGCGGCGCCTTCCCCGGCGAACCGGGGGAGGCGGGGCACGACCCGATCGGCCACCTCGAGCTGGCCGCCAACTGCGATGCCTTTCTCGTCGCGCCCGCCTCGGCCAACACGGTTGCCAAGCTGGCGGGCGGCTTCGCCGACTCGATGCTGACCACCTCGTTCCTCGCCTGCACGGCGCCCCGCCTCGTCGCCCCGGCGATGAACGACCGCATGTACGCCGACGCGGCGACCCAGGCCAACCTGGCGGCGCTGCGCGAGCGCGGGGTGGAGGTGATCGAGCCCGACGAGGGTCTGCTCGCCTCGCGCGGCGAGCGCGGCCGCGGCCGGCTGCCCGATCCCGAGCGCCTGCTCGCCGCGGTCGAGGCCGCCGCCTCCTGGGAAGGCGCGCGCCCCTGGGACGGCCTCAGCGTCCTCGTCACCGCGGGCGGCACCCGCGAGCCGATCGACCCGGTCCGCTTCATCGGCAACCGCTCCAGCGGCCGGATGGGGATCGCGATCGCCGCCGCCGCCGCGAAGCGGGGGGCCTCGGTCACCTTGATCGCCGCCAACGTCGCCCTGCCCGCGCCGGCGGGCGTGCGCCGGATCGACGTCGAGACGACCGCCGACCTGGAGCGGGTCGCCCGCGAGGAGTTCCCCGCGTCCCAGATCCTGCTGATGGCCGCCGCCCCCGCCGACTTCCGCCCCGAGGCCGCCGCCGAGTCGAAGCTCAGCCGCGACGCGTCGCTCGACCTGAGCCTCAAGCCGACCGAGGACATCCTCGCCGGCCTCGTCGCGAACCGGGCGCCCGGCCAGACGATCGTCGGCTTCGCCGCCGAGCACGGTGGCGACGCGGTCGAGCGCGCCCGCGCCAAGCTCGCCCGCAAGGGCGCCGACCTAATTGTCCTCAACGACGTCTCCGACCCGACGATCGGCTTCGAGAGCACCGAGAACGCCGTCACCCTCGTCGCCGCCACCGACGAGGTCGAGATCCCGAAGGCCGCCAAGGACACCGTCGCCGAGGCGATCCTCGACCGCGTCGAGCAGTTGCGGGCCGGCGCGCAGGCCGCGAGCTAGAGCTGCACGGGGCGGGGGCGGCGCGGGAGGGATGGGGCCCCGCAAGCTGTCGCCCGGAAGGGACGGGGACCCGCAAGCTGTGTCGCCGGGGAGGGACGGGATCCCGCAAGCTGTCGCCCGGGTTACGGACGCGCCCCTCTCGCCACGGCCCGGGCAGGCTGTGGCCGTGGCGAGAGGGGCGGGTGTGCGGAAGGTGTGGAGGGACACTCGCGGGAGTGGCACGGGAGCGCGACGGGAGTGGCACGGATCCGTGACGGGAGTCAGACGCCGTCACGGAGATGCCGGGAACTCCGGTCTTCCTCCCGTGTTGTGCAACACCGACCTACGCGCTGCGTGTATTGACCCCCCTATAGGGGCCCTAAATCACGCAGCGCGTTATCGGCCCCCTGATTCAGGCCCGAAAAGGGCCTCTGGGGGCCGGAAAGTGTGACGTTCCCGGCGTCTTCGTCACGGATCCGGCCGAGGTGTGGAGGCTTCCGGACCGGATCGTCACGGAAGTCCGACTTCCTCACGTCCCTGTGCCGCCTCTCCCACGCACCCCTCACGTCCTGGGCTCCTCATGGGGGTCACAGCCTGCCAGGACCCCCATGAGGAGCCCAGGACCTCCCTCGGACGGCCGCGGGCCCCCCGAGCCCCCGCCCGTCCCTTCCCCGCGCCCGAACCCCCCATCTACCCCGCAAAAGAGCCATTTCGGCTGAGCACGCGAGCAAGCTATACTGGCCTCAAGCTTTTCTGTCCCTATCTGTTCTGCGCAGTCGAGAAGTGGGCCTGGCCCACTTTTTTTACGGCCCGAATCGGGCATCACGGAGTGAGAGCCGCCCCCATGAGTGACCTTCAAACCGACATCCAGAGCCAACTTTTGGAGCTCGACCCGGATATTGAGCTGCTTGCCGTCGAGCAGCCGGGCGGCGAGATGCTGCGGCTTTTCATCGACCACCCCGATGGGGTCGACCTGGCGCTCTGCGAACGGGTCACCCATCACCTCAATCACCTGCGCACCGATTACGCGCTCGAGGTCTCCTCGCCCGGGGAGAAGTACCGTCGTCAGAGCGCCGCGAGCGCTGCCGAGAAGGAGGAGTCGTCCCAGTGAGCAAAGAGATCGTCGACGCAGTCAAAGGCCTCGAGCAGGAGAAGGGGATCTCGGCCGACAAGCTGATGGACGCTCTCGAGGACGCCCTGCTCTCGGCCTACAAGAAGACCCCTGGCGCGGCCAAATACGCACGGGTCGACCTCGATCACGAGACCGGTGACTTCCGCGTCTTCGAACTGATCCTGCCCGCCGAGCTGGAGGAGAAACTCCTCGCCGAAGCCGCCGAGCAGCAGGAGGAGCCGGAAGTCGACCCGGAGACCGGCGAACTGAAAGAGCCGGAGGACCCCGAGCTCGACCCGGAGATGATCGCCCCTTACGAGGACCAGATCACGACCCGCGACGTCACCCCGGACGACTTCGGCCGGATCGCCGCGCAGACCGCCAAGCAGGTGATCCTTCAACGGATCCGCGAGGCCGAGCGGCAGATGATGTACGACGAGTACCAGGACCGGGTCGGCGAGCTGATCACCGGGATCATCCAGCAGTCCGACAAGCGCTACACGCTGGTCCAGCTGCGCGAGCGGGTCGAGGCGCTGCTGCCGAAGTCCGAGCAGGTCTACAACGAGCGCTACGACCACGGAATGCGGGTCAAGGCCGTCATCACCGACGTCTCCGACTCGACCAAAGGCCCGGCGATCGTCGTCTCGCGTCGCAGCCCGGAGCTGATCAAAAGCCTGTTCGAGCTCGAGGTGCCGGAGATCGCCGACCGCCTGGTCGAAATCGTCGGCGTCGCCCGCGAGCCCGGCTACCGCTCGAAGATCGCCGTCGTCTCCCACGCCGACGGCGTCGACCCGGTCGGCGCCTGCGTCGGCCCCCGCGGCTCGCGCGTCCGCATGGTCGTCTCCGAGCTGCGCGGCGAGAAGATCGACATCATCCCTTACAACGAGGAGCCCGCCCGGTTCGTCGCCAAAGCGCTCTCCCCAGCCCGCGTCCGCGAGGTGATCGTCGACGACGAGGAACGCCAGGCGACCGTGATCGTCCCCGACGACCAGCTCTCGCTGGCGATCGGCCGCGATGGCCAGAACGCCCGCCTCGCCGCCCGCCTGACCGGCTGGCGCGTCGACATCAAGTCGGAGACCGAGTTCGCCTCGGAGGAATCCGAGGTCGAGTACGAGGGCGAAGAAACCTTCGACGGCCGTTGTATGGCGGTGCTGTCGAACGGCCGCCGCTGCCCGAACGCGGCGATCCCCGGCTCGACCTACTGCGGCCTGCCCCAGCACCAGGCGCTCTCGCGCTTCGACACCAGCCAGGTCGCGGTGCTGAGCGACCTCTCCGACGCCGAGGTGGCGATCCTCGCCGACCCCGACGCCGACCAGGGCCAGGTCGACGAGATCGTCGCCCGCGCGGCGGCGAACTTCGTCGAGGAGGCCGAGGAGGCCGCCGCCGAGGAGTCGGTAGTGGACGAGATCGTCGACGAGGCGATCGCCGAGGAGGAGGCCGAGGAGGCCTCCGAGGACCCGGTCGAGGCCGAGCTTGCCGAGGAGGCCGCCGACGAGGCGGCGATCGAGGCCGAAGAGGCGACCGGCGGTGGGACCGCCGAGAACGGGACCGCGGAGGACGCCGGCGCGCCGGTGACCGAGGAGGCGGAGAAAGCCTAGTGGCGAAGAAGCGGGTTCACGAAATCGCGAAGGCGCAGGGCGTCAGCTCGAAAGAGCTGCTGAAAGCCTTGAAAGCAGCCGGGATCGAAGCGAAAGCGGCGGCCTCGAGCGTCGAGGAGGCCGATGCCCTGCGGGCGATCGGCGCCTCCAACGGGGGCGGCGGTGCCGCCACCCAGGCGCCGCCGAAACCACAGGAGGCCCCGGCGAAACCCGCTCCCAAAGCGGAGGTGCCCGCGGCGCCGAAAGCCGCGGCACCCGCCGCCGCGAAGCCGGCTCCGGCCGCGCCCCAGGGCGGCGCCCAGAAGGCCGCCCCCGCGGGCGACGGTGCCGCCAAGCCCGCCGCGTCCGCCGCCTCCAACGCGCCGGTGCGGCCGCCCGCGAAAAAACCCGCTCCCTCGAGCAAACCAGTCCGTCCCGGCGGCCCCGCCGGGGGCGGTGGAGGAGGCGGTGGCGCCGCGGGCAAAAAACGCCGCGTCGTGATCGACTCGCAGGCCGCCCGCCGCGACCAGATGGGCGGCCCGCCGCCGCAGCGCCCGCCGCGCCGCCGCGGTGGCCGTCGTCGCCGACCGCTGCTGGAGGAGCCGCCGATGGGTCCGCAGACGCCGGTCGAGCCGGAGGCGACCAAGGTCAACTCCGGCGCCACCGTGCGGGAGCTCGGCGAGGCGCTCGGCCTCGCCCCGGCCGAGGTGATCAAAAAACTGATGATGATGGGCGAGATGGCGACGCTCACCCAGACGCTCACCGACGAGTCGATCCGGGCGATCGCCGACGAGTACGACCGCAAGATCGAGATCGTCCGCGCCGCCGACGAGGAGCCCGAGGAACCGGAGTTCGCCGACGCCGAGGAGGATCTGGTCGAACGGCCGCCGGTGGTGACGATCATGGGCCACGTCGACCACGGCAAGACCTCGCTGCTGGACGCGATCCGCTCGACCCAGGTCGCCGCGGGCGAGGCCGGCGGCATCACCCAGCACATCGGCGCCTACCAGGTCCACCACGAAGACAAGACGATCACCTTCCTTGACACCCCCGGCCACGCCGCGTTCACCGCGATGCGCGCCCGCGGCGCCAAGGTCACCGACGTGGTGGTCGTGGTCGTCGCCGCCGACGACGGCGTCATGCCGCAGACCAAAGAGGCGATCGACCACGCCCGCGCCGCCGACGTGCCGATGCTGGTCGCGGTCAACAAGATCGACAAAGAGGGCGCCAACCCGGAACGGGTCCGCACCGAGCTGGCCCAGGAGGGGATCACCCCGGAGGAATGGGGCGGCGACGTGATCTTCTGTGACGTCTCGGCGAAGTCCCACCAGGGGCTGGAGGAGCTGCTCGAGTCGATCCTCCTGGTCACCGAGCTGGAGGAGCTCTCGGCCAACCCCGACGCGCCCGCCTCGGGCAACGTGATCGAGTCCCAGCTCGACCCGGGCCGCGGCCCGGTCGTCACCGTGCTGGTCTCCCGCGGCACGCTCCGCGTCGGTGACTCGCTGGTCGCCGGGCCGCAGTGGGGCCGCGTCCGCGCGATGCACGACTTCCGTGGCGAGGTCGTCACCGAGGCGGTCCCCGGCATGCCGGTTGAGGTGCTCGGCTTCGACGGCGTCGCCGACGCGGGCGAGTTCGTGCAGACGGTCGAGAACGACCGCGAGGCCCGCCGCCAGGCCCAGGAGCGCGCCGACCGCCTGCAGCGCGAGGCGCTCGCCCGTCGCAACGCCCGCAAGGTCAGCCTCGACGAGGTCTTCGCGCGCGCCCAGGCCGGCGACATCAAGGAGCTCGACATCGTCCTCAAGGCCGATGTCGCGGGCTCGCTGGAGGCGCTCCAGGACGAGCTCGCGAAAGTGCCGCAGGAGCGGGTCGCGATCAACATCATCCACTCGCAGACCGGTGGCATCAACGAGTCCGACGTGATGCTGGCCTCCGCCTCGGAGGCGATCATCATCGGCTTCAACGTGCGGCCGCTGGCCGACGCGCGCCGGGCCGCCAACCGCGAGGGCGTCGACATCCGCACCTACTCGGTCATCTACAAAATCACCGAAGACCTGCGCAACGCGATGGAGGGCCTGCTGGAGGCGGTCGAGGTCGAGGAGACGGTCGGCGAGGCCGTCGTCAAAGAGACCTTCAAAGCCTCGAAAGTGGGGCGGATCGCCGGCTGTCAGGTGGCCGAGGGCAAAGCGGTGCGCGCCGCCAGCGTGCGCCTGCTGCGCGAGGGCACCGTGGTCTGGACCGGCAAACTCGCCTCGCTGCGGCGCTTCAAAGACGACGTCGCCGAGGTCGAGGAGGGCCAGGAGTGCGGGATCGTGCTGGAGGGCTACGCGGACGTCAAGGAGGGCGACGTGATCGAGTTCTTCCAGACCAAACAGGTCGAGCAGACCCTCGAGTAGGGTGCGATGGCCGGCGCGCGCATGCGGCGGGTCGACGAGGCGATGCGGGAGATCGTCGCTGCCACCGTCGCCGAACTCGCCGATCCCAGGCTCGGATTCGTCACCGTGACCGGCGTCGAGACCAGTCCCGACCTGCGCACCGCCAAGGTCTTCGTGAGCGTTCTTGGCGACTTGACTGAGCGCGACGCTACGCTGGATGCCTTGCGTTCCTCCCACGGGGTGATCCAATCGCGGATCGCGGCCGAGACCCGGATGAAGCGCACGCCTACCTTGACCTTCCATTACGACGACACGATCGAGAAGGGAGTGCGGATCTCCCGGCTGCTCGACGAGGGCGGGGAGGACGCCGAGCGATGAGCGACCTCACCACCACACCGGCGGTGAAGGACGTCGCCGACGGCGCGACTCCCGACCCCGCCACGCGGAGCGACCTCGAGCGGATGGTCGCCGAGCTGAGCTCCCATGACCGCTTCCTGCTGACCGCCCACGAGGGGCCCGACGGCGACGCGCTCGGCTCGCTGCTCGGCATGCACCACCTGCTGAAGAAGATCGGCAAGGACTCGGTGATGTTCCTCGCCGCGAAGGAGTTCCCGCTGCCGATCGAGTACCGCTTCCTGCCCCTGGAGGAGGTCTTCCACGAGGCCCCCGCGGACGTCGCCGACCGGGTCATCGTCTTCCTCGACTGCGGCAACATCGACCGGATGCCGGTCGACTTCCTGGTCGACGGCGGCAAGCGCAAGCTGAACATCGACCACCACCACGACAACACCCGCTTCGGCGACGTCGACCTGGTCATGCCCGGCGCCTCCTGCACGGCCGAGATCGTCTACGACATCGCCCACCTGCTCGGGGTCCCGATCGACGCCGAGATGGCGATGCCGCTGTACGTCGGGTTGGTCACCGACACCGGCAAATTCATGTACGAGAACACCAACGCCCACACCCACCGGGTGGCGGCGGAGCTGATCGACGCCGGGGTCGACGTCGACGACACCTACCGGCGTCTCTACGAGCACGTGCCGATCGAGAAGCTGCGGCTGGTCGCGCGGGCGCTGGACGGGATCGCCCGCCACTGCGACGACCGCCTGGTGGTCAGCTACATCACCGCCGAGGACTACGCCGCGACCGGCGCCGGGGAGGAGATGACCGAGGGTGTGATCGACCACCTGCGCTCGATCGAAGGGACCAAGGTCGCCGCCGTGATCCGCGATCTCGGCAACCGTGGTCGCGCCGCCCGCAAGGTGAGCCTGCGCTCCAGCGAGGGCGACGTCGATGTCTCCGCGATCGCCCGCAAGCAGGGGGGAGGCGGCCACAAACGCGCCGCCGGCTTCTCCACCGACGACGACCTGCCGACGCTCGTCGACTTCCTCTGCGGCGAGGTCAAGGACCAGCTCGGCGACTAGGCGCCGACCCCGGGACCGCGATGGCGCAGATCGACACCGCCGGCGCGGTGCTGCTCCTCGACAAGCCGGCCGGGAGGACCTCGCACGACGTCGTCGCCGCGGTGCGCCGCGAGCGCGGCGTGAAGGCGGGGCACGCGGGGACGCTCGACCCCTTCGCCACCGGCCTCCTGCTGGTGCTGCTCGGCACGGCGACGCGGCTGCAGCGCTTCCTCGTCGGCCTGCCGAAGACCTACCTGGCGACCGCGCGGCTCGGCTGGACCTCGACCACCGGCGACCCCGACGGCGAGCTGACCGAGACCGGCGTCGTGCCCGAGTCCCTGGAGCTGCCGACCGGGACGGTGCGCCAGCGGGTGCCGATGACCTCGGCGGTGCGGGTGGGCGGCGAGCGCCTCTACAAGAAGGCCCACCGGGGGGAGACGATCGAGACGCCGGTGCGCGACGTCGAGGTCCACCGGGCCGAGCTGCTGTCGGCCGGCGACGGCCTGGCCCACTACGAGATCGAGTGCAGCGCCGGGACCTACGTGCGGACGCTGATCGAGACGCTGGGCGACGCCTACTGCTCGGATCTGCGCCGCGTGGCGGTCGGCCCGTTCCGGGTCGAGGAGGCCGGACGGGAGGTCCCCACGGCCGAGGTGGCGGAGTTGGTGCCTGCCGTAGGCGACGCGCTGCGATGATTAGCGCCGTGCCTGGCAACGTTCACCCTCTCTGGCTTGCCCTCGCCGCGCCCAGCGGCGTCCTCGACCGCTCGACGTGGCGAATGCGGGCGTCCTTCGGGTCTGCGTCCTTGCTGGTCGCGCCGATTGCGGCGCCAGAACCGGGCAAACGCCACCAGGCACGGCGCTAGCTGATGTCGATCAAGGTCACTCGTCTCGAGGACGCGGAGCCGCGCGCCCGCGATGTCGCCATCGGCACGTTCGACGGTGTCCACCTCGGCCACCGCGCGGTGATCGAGGGCATGGACACCGTCCTCACTTTCGAGCCGCACCCGCTGGAGGTGCTGCACCCTGACAAGGCGCCCAAGTTGATCAACTCGCTGGAGGTGAAGCGCGACGTGCTCGACGGCCTCGGGGTCGAGGAGCTCGTCGTCATCCACTTCGACGAGGAGTTCTCGCACCGCAGCGCCGAGGAGTTCATCTCCTACGCCTTGGTCGAGAAGCTGGGCGCGCGCCGCGTCGCGGTCGGCGAGAACTTCCACTTCGGGGCGAAAGCGCGCGGCACGCCCGCGATGCTGGCCGCCCATCCGGAGTTCGAGACCCGGATCCAGAAGATGGTCGAGGTCGACGGCGAGACCGTCTCCTCCTCGCGCATCCGCGCCGAGATCGCCGCCGGCGACATGGAGGGCGCGCGCCGTTGCCTCGGCGTGCCCTACATGCTCGAGGGCGAAGTGGTGGGCGGCGAGAGGCGCGGCCGTGAGCTCGGCTTCCCGACCGCCAACATCGTCCCCGACCCGCGCCTCGTCACGCCCGGCCACGGTATCTACGCGGCTTTCGCGAACGGCCACCCGGCGGCGGTCAACGTCGGCACCCGCCCGACCTTCGACTCCGACCTCGGCGTCCTCATCGAGACCTACCTGATCGACTTCTCCGGCGACCTCTACGGCCAGACGCTGCGCGTCGCCTTCGTCGCCAAGCTGCGCGACGAGCTGGCCTTCGACGACGTCGACGCGCTGGTGGCGCGGATGCACGGCGACGTCGATGACGCGCGGCGCATCTGCGCCGACTTTACCGAGGCCGCCGCACGGGGCGGCTGAGCGGGGCGCTGTGCTACCTTGCTGCGAGCCGCGACCCGAGAGGGCCGCGCTTTTTACGAGATGAGCCTGACCAAAGAGAAAAAAAGCGAGCTGATCGGCAAGTACGGCCGCGGCGACGGTGACACCGGCTCGGCCGAGGTCCAGGTCGCGCTGCTGACCGAGCGGATCAACGAACTCACCGATCACCTGCGTACGCACGCCAAGGACCACCACTCGCGCCGCGGCCTGCTGATGCTGGTCGGCAAGCGCCGGCGGATGCTCCGCTATCTCGAGCGCACGGACCTGGAGCGCTACCGCGCCCTGGTCGCCGACCTCGGCCTCCGTCGCTAGCGATGATCGCGGTCGGCGACGCGGCCCCCGACTTCACCGTCAAAGACCAGGACGGGGAAGAGGTCTCTCTCGCCGACTTCAAGGGCCGCAAGGTCCTGATCGCCTTCTACCCGCTCGACTTCAGCCCGGTCTGTTCCGACCAGCTCTCCGTCTACCAGGAGGGCGTCAAGGCCGACCTTGCCGACGCCGGCATCACCCTCGTCGGCCTCAGCGTCGACAGCCCCTACGCCCACAAGGCCTTCCAGGAGAAGCTCGGCATCGACACCGTCCTGCTCTCCGACTTCGAGCCCAAGGGCGCGACCGCCAAGGCCTTCGGCTCCTACATCGACGCCGCCGGCATCGCCAACCGCACCCTCGTCCTCATCGACGAGGACGGCAAGGTCGCCTGGACCTACGAGTCCCCGAGCCCCGGCGAGTTCCCGGGCCCGGATGTCGTGCGGCAAGCCATAAGCGCTTAGGGGTTCAGGCCCCGCAGGCCGGCGCCCGGGGAGGGCCGTGGTCCCGCAAGCTGGCGCCCGGGTAGGGGACGCGCCCCTCTCGCCACGGCCCGGGCAGGCTGTGGCCGTGGCGAGAGGGGCGGGTGTATGGAAGGTGTGGAGGGACACCGGCGGGAGGCGCACGGGAGGGTCACGCATCCGTGACGGGATGCGCAACGACTGCCACCGAGGGCCGATTCCCGAACGGTCAGGGATCTCCCCGGTTGGAAATCCGCGTATGGCGCGGGTTTCCAACCACGCGGATCCCCGGTCGTCCTACCGTGGTTCGAAATCCACGCCACAGGTGGATTTCGAACCACGCGAGCTCCCGGCCGCCGGGGATGCCGGGAACTCCACGCTTCCTCCCGTGTTGTGCAACACCGACAGGGGCGCGGTCGACCTGGCGTCCGGCTACCGGACCTTAGGTCGACCGCGCGTCTCGGGCCCTCGACCCTGGCCTGGGAAGCCCCCCGGGGCCGGAAAGTGTGACGTTCCCGGCATCTTCGTCACGGATCCGGCCGAGGTGTGGAGGCTCTCCGACCCGATCGTCACGGAAGTCCGACTTCCTCACGTCCCTGTGACGCCTCTCCCACGAAAGCCTCACGTCCTGGGCTCCTCATGGGGGTCACAGCCTGCCAGGACCCCCATGAGGAGCCCAGGACACCCCGCCGCCACCTCGGACGGCCGCCCGGGTCCCGGACCCCCGCCCGTCCCTTCCCCGCCCCCAAAATCCCCCCAATTCGCCCCAAATGCGAGGGGATGTACTCTTTCGGGGGAATAGGAACGAGAGTTCTGTAAGGAAAGCTATGGCTGTCATCCGGGCGGCCGGAGGTAAAAATACGAATGAGCATGTTTGACGTGACCCGCGTCACGGCGGAGGTCGGCGACAGCACGATCTCCTTCGAGACCGGCAAACTCGCGAAGCAGGCGAGCGGCGCCGTCGTGGTGCGCAGTGGCGACACGATGGTCCTCAACACCGCCACGATCGGTGGGCTTCGCGACGTGGACTTCCTTCCGCTCACCGTCGACGTCGAGGAGCGCATGTACGCCGCGGGGAAAATCCCCGGGTCGTTCTTCCGTCGCGAGGGCAAATCGTCGGAGAAAGCGACGCTGACCGCGCGCATGATCGACCGGCCGATCCGCCCGCTCTTCCCCAAGGGCTGGCACTACGAGACCCAACTGGTCGCGATGCCGCTGTCGGTCGACGGCGTGCACCCGTACGACATCCTGGCGATGAACGGCGCCTCCGCGGCGCTGGCGATCTCGCCGGTCCCGGTCGCCAAGCACGTCGGCGCGGTCCGGATCGGCAAACTCGAGGGTGACTTCGTCGTCAACCCGCCCGAGGAGAGCCACGAGGAGCTGGAGCTCGACCTGATCGTCGCCGGCACCGACGAGGCGATCCTGATGGTCGAGGCCGGCGCCCGGGGCGTCACCGAGGCCGAGATCCTCGACGCCCTCGACATCGCCCACGGCGAGATCAAGAAGCTCACCGCCGCGATGGAGGAGCTGCAGCAGAAGGCCGGCAAGGAGAAGCTCCAGATCGACGTGCCGTCGATCGACGAGGGCCTGCTGAGCTCGATCCGCGAGTCGCACGGCCAGGCGTTGGTCGACGCGATCGCGACCGAGGGCAAGCTCGAGCGCTACGAGGCGATCGACCAGGTCAAGGAGCAGGTCGTCGCCCACTACGCGCCGGAGTCCGGCGACGAGGAGGCCGTGGCCGCCCGCAAGAGCGAGGTCGGCGCCGCCTTCGACTCGATCGAGAAGGAAACGATCCGCAAGGCGATCGCCGTCGACAAGAAGCGCCCCGACGGCCGCGCCCAGGACGAGATCCGGCCGATCGAGACCGAGGTCGACATCTCCCCGCGCGTCCACGGCTCGGCCCTCTTCACCCGCGGCGAGACGCAGGTCCTCTCCAACGTCGCCCTCGGGACGACGCGGATGGACATGCGCATCGACACGCTCGGGCTGGTGACCTCGAAACGGTTCTGGCACCACTACAACTTCCCGCCCTACTCGGTCGGGGAGGCGGGCTTCATGCGCGGCCCGAAGCGGCGTGACATCGGCCACGGCGCGCTCGCCGAGCGGGCCCTGGCGGCGACGATCCCAGACGAAGAGTCCTTCCCGTACGTGATCCGGGTCGTCTCCGAGACGCTCGAGTCCAACGGGTCCTCCTCGATGGGCTCCGTCTGCGCCTCCTCGATGGCGCTGCAGGCGGCGGGCGTCCCGGTCTCCGCACCGGTCGCCGGCGTCGCCATGGGCCTGATCAAAGAGGGCGACGACTACATCGTCCTCACCGACATCGCCGGCGTCGAGGACCACCTCGGCGACATGGACTTCAAGGTCGCCGGCACCGCCGACGGGATCACCGCCCTGCAGATGGACATCAAGATCACCGGCGTCACCTTCGACATCCTGCGCGATGCGCTGGACCAGGCCCACAAGGGCCGCCAGTTCATCCTCGGCAAGATGGCCGAAGCGATCGACGGCCCGCGGGAGAAGCTCTCGCCGCACGCCCCGGCGATCGAGTCGATCAAGATCGACCCGGAGAAGATCGGGGCCGTGATCGGCAAAGGCGGCGAAACGATCCGCGGTCTCTGCGAGGAGTTCGAAGCCGAGATCGACGTCGAGGACGACGGCACGGTGCGCGTGTACGCGCCGACCGGCGAACTGGTCGACGGCGTGGTCCAGCGGATCACCTCGATGACCAAGGAGGCCGAGATCGGCGACCACTACCCGCAGGCCAAGGTCGTCAAGACGACCACCTTCGGCGCCTTCGTCGAGCTGGTCAAGGGCACCGACGGCCTGCTCCACATCTCCAACGTGAAGCCGGGGGAGAGGGTGGACTCGGTCGACGACGTGCTCTCCAGCGGCGACCTGATCGACGTCACCGTGGTCGAGGTCGACAAGGAGCGCGGCCGGATCGGCCTGCGCCTCACCGCCGATCCCTCGGTCGCCGGCAAATCGCCCGAGGAACTGGCCTCGGTCGGTTCCGGTGACGGTGGCCGGCGCGGCGGCGGCGATCGTGGCGGACGCGGGCGTGACCGTGACCGCGGCGGTCGTGGCGGCCGCGAACGGGAGCGCCGTAGTTGAGCGCTCGCGTCACCACCCTCGACTCGGGCGTCCGGGTCGTCACCGAAGAGGTTCCTTCGGTGCGCTCGGTCGCCCTGGGTCTCTGGGTACGCACCGGATCGCGTAACGAGACCCCGGCGCAGGCCGGGGTCTCGCATTTCCTCGAGCACCTGCTCTTCAAGGGCACGAAGCGCTACTCGGCGATCGAGATCTCCGAGCTCTTCGACGGGCTCGGCGCCTCGGTCAACGCGGCGACCGGCAAGGAGACCACGCACCTCCACGCCCGCTTCCTCGACGAGCACACCGAGGAGGTCTTCGACCTCTTCTCGGAGATGCTCTTGGCGCCGACCTACCCCGAAGTGGACTCCGAGCGCCAGGTCGTGATCGAGGAGATCGCGATGTACGACGACGAGCCCCAGGACCGCGTCCACGACGTGCTCGCCGACGCCGTCTTCGGCTCGCACCCGCTCGGCCGCCGCGTGCTCGGCGAGGCCGAGGTGATCGCCAACATCCCGATCCCCGACATCGAGGCCTACCGCGGCAACCGCTACGCCGCCTCGGAGATCGTCGTCGGCGCGGCCGGGCACCTCGACCACGAGAGCATCGTCGCCCTGGCGGAGAAGTTCGTGAACCCGCCGACCGACGGCGGCGGCGTCGCCGCGCCGGTCGAGCTGACCGAGGCGCCGCGCCTCTGCTTCCTCAGCAAGGAGACCGAGCAGTACCACATCTGCTTCGGCGCGCCCGGCATCGACCGTCACGACGAGCGGCGCTTCGCGCTGGCCGTCCTCGACTCGATCTTCGGTGGCTCGTCCTCCTCGCGGCTCTTCCGTGAGGTGCGCGAGAAGCGCGGCCTCGCCTACTCGGTCGGCTCCTACAACGAGCAGTTCACCGACCAGGGGCTGGTCGCCACCTACGTCGGCACCCGCGAGGACAACGTCGAGGAGGCCTGCGCGATCATCGGCACCGAGCTGGCGCGGCTGCGCTCCGAGCCGGTCTCGGCGGACGAGCTGAAGCGCGCCAAGGAGAGCGTCAAGGGGAGGCTCGTCCTCTCCTCCGAGTCGACCGCGGCGCGGATGACCCGGATCTCCCGCGCGACCCTGTTCGGCCTGCCGATCGAAGATCTCGACGAGATGCTGGCGAAAGTCGACGCGGTCGAGGTCGACCAGCTGACCGAGCTGGCGGCCGAGCTCTACGCGGCCGACCGCCTCTCGGCAGCTTGCGTCGGCGCCGACGAAGACCGCTTCCGGGCCGCCCTGGCGCCGGTCTCGGAGGCATTGGTAGCGGCATGACCAAGGTCGCCGTCTCCGGTGCCGCCGGGCGGATGGGCGCGACGGTCGTCAACGCGGTCGAATCGGCCGACGACCTGACCCTGAGCGGCCGCGCCGACCCGGCGCTCAAGACCCCGCTCGCCGACGTGCTGGAGGAGGCCGACGTCGTCGTCGACTTCAGCGTCCCGGCGACCGCGCTCGACAACGTCAAGGAGTGCCTGGCGGCAGGCGTCCACGTCGTCGTCGGAACCACCGGCTTCGACCTCGACGCGGCGCGGGCCGCGGCAGAGGACTCGGAGGCCAACTGCTTCGTCGCGCCGAACTTCGCGATCGGGGCGGTGCTGATGATGGTCGTCTCGCAGACGATCGCCAAGCACATGCCGGATGCGGAGATCATCGAGCTCCACCACGACAAGAAGCTCGACGCGCCGTCGGGCACCGCGGCGCGCACCGCCGAGCTGATCAACGCGGCGGGGGGGAAGGTCCGCGAGCCGATCCACTCGGTCCGGCTGCCGGGCCTCGTCGCCCACCAGGAAGTGATCTTCGGCGGCCTCGGTCAGACGCTCTCGATCCGCCACGACTCGGTCGACCGCTGGTCGTTCATGCCCGGCGTCCTGCTGGCCGTCCGCAAGGTCCCGACCCTGCCCGACCACTTCACGGTCGGCCTGGAGAAGCTCCTCTGATGCGCGCACGGACGGCCGTCGTCCGCGCCGGAGAGGTACCCTGAGGGCGATGAAGGAGCTCCGAGGAGTCTTCACCGCGATGGCGACCCCGTTCGACGAGTCGGGCGCGGTCGACCACGACGGCGCGCGGCGCCTGGCCGCGCACCTGCTCGAGCACGGCTCGCACGGCCTCGTGCTGGCCGGCTCTACGGGCGAGTGCCCGACCCTGACCGACGGCGAGACCGTCGAGCTCCTGCGCGCGGTGCGCAAGGAGGTCGGCGACGACGTCCTGATCGTGGTGGGCACCGGCACCAACGACACGCGCCACTCCTGCGAACTGACCAAGATGGCCGCCGACGCGAGCGCCGACGCCTCGCTGGTCGTCGTGCCGTACTACAACAAGCCCAATCCGGCCGGGATCCGCGCGCACTTCGAAACCGTCGCCGCGGCCGTCCCGGACCTGCCGATGATCATGTACAACATCCCGTCGCGGGTGATCGTCAACGCCGACACGGCGCTGCTCGGCGAGCTCGCCGCGGTCGACAACATCGTCGCGGTCAAGCAGGCCAACGACGACGAACTGGGCCCGATCGAGGGCCTCTCGATCCTGGCGGGCAACGACAACACCTTCCTGCGGGTGCTGGAGTTCGGCGGCGCGGGCGTGATCGGCGTCGCCACCCACGTGGTCGGCGACCAGATGCGCGCGATGTGGGACGCCGCGCAGGAAAACGACTTGAACCGGGCGCGGGAGATCGACGCCGAACTGGGCCCCGTCTTCACGGGGCTTTCGGTGACGACCAACCCGATCCCGTTGAAGGCCGCGCTCGAGATGCTCGGCCTCGCCCCTGACCGGCTGCGTCTGCCGCTGGTCTCCGCCGACCCCGGACAGCGGGCGGCGGTACGGGCGGCACTGGAGGGCATCGGGCTCTCCGTCGCCGCCGGCTGAACCTGACTTCGAAAAGAAAGAGTTACCGAATTGCCTAGTAAGACACTGCGAGTGCTGCCGCTCGGCGGCCTCGGCGAGATCGGCAAGAACATGACGGTCGTCGAATACGACGGCCGCATCGTGATCGTCGACACCGGCCTGATGTTCCCGACGGCGGAGATGCACGGCATCGACCTCGTCCTGCCCGACTTCTCCTACCTGCGCGACAGGGCGGACGACATCGAGGCGATCGTGCTCACGCACGGCCACGAGGACCACGTCGGCGCGCTGCCCTACGTGCTGCGCGAGATCGGCATGCCACCGAAGATCTACGGCGGGATGCTGACGATCGGCATGGTCCGCTCGAAGCTCGACGAGCACAAGCTCGGCGACAAGGCGCCGCTGGAGGAGCTGCCGGCGGGGGAGAAGGTGAAAGCGGGGCCGTTCGAGCTGGAGCTCGTCCACCTCGCCCACTCGATCCCCGACATGCGCGGCGTGCTGATCAAGACCGAGCTCGGCTCGATGCTGATGACCGGCGATTACAAGTTCGACCAGACGCCGGTCGACGGTCGGCCCGCCGACATCTCGCGCCTGGCCGAGATCGGCAGCGAGGGCCTGCTGCTGCTCTGCGGCGACTCGACCAACGCCGACCGGCCGGGGGTCGCGCCCTCGGAGTCGAGCGTCGGCCCGGCGCTGCTGCGGCAGTTCGCGCTCTGCGAGGGGCGGATCATCGTCACCTCGTTCGCGTCCAACATCCACCGCGTGCAGCAGGTGATCGACGCCGCCGTGGCGCTCGACCGCAAGGTCGCGCTGGTCGGTCGCTCGATGCGCAAGAACTTCAACATCGCCTCGAACCTGGGGATGGCGCGGGCGCCGCAGGGCACCTTCATCCAGCCGCGCGAGATCGAGAACTTCCCCGACGAGAGAGTCGTCGTCGTCTCCACCGGCAGCCAGGGCGAGCCGCTCTCGGCGCTGCGGCGGATGGCCAACAACGACCACCGCGACGTGCAGCTGCGCGCCGGGGACACGGTGATCTTCTCGGCGACCCCGGTGCCCGGCAACGAGCGTGCGGTCAACGAGACGATCGACCGCATCTACGAGATCGGGGCGAAGGTGATCACCGCCAAGGACGCGCCGATTCACGCCTCCGGCCACGGCTCCCGCGAGGAGCTGAAGCTGATGCTGAACCTGACCAAGCCGCGCTACGTGATGCCGGTCCACGGCGATTTCCAGCGCATCCGCCTGCACGCCGAGCTGGCCGAAATGGTCGGCATCGAGGAGGAGAACATCTTCAAGGGCCGCAACGGCCTGCCGCTGGAGATCGACGACTCGGGGGCCCGCTTCGGCGAGGACCTGCACGTCGGCACGATGTACGTCGACGGCGTCAACATCGGCGACCCCGAAGACGCCGCCCTCCGCGACCGCCGCGAGATCTCCGCCGACGGCATCTTCATCGTCGTCGTCACCCTCTCCGGCGACGATGGCTCCATAGTCGCCGACCCCGAGGTGATCCTCCGCGGCGTCGCCTTCCTCGACGACGCCGACGGCATCCTCGAGGACCTCAAGGACCTCGTCGAAGACTCCCTCGAAGACGCCGCCGACACCGGCACCCGCGAGCCCGACCTGATCCAAGAGGACCTCCACGACGCGGTCGGCAAGTTCGTCTGGCAGCGCCTGAGGCGGCGACCGATGATCCTGCCGGTGGTCATTCAGGTCTGACGGGGGGTCGGCTGCCCGGGAGGGATGGGGCCCCGCAAGCTGTCGCCCGCGAGGGTCCAGGCCCCGCAAGCTGGCGCCCGGGTTAGGGACCCGCCCCTCTCGCCACGGCCCGGGCAGGCTGTGGCCGTGGCGAGAGGGGCGGGTATGAAAGGCGTGGAGAGACTCGCGCGGGAGCGTCACGGGAGTGCGTCGGAAGTGCGGCGGGGCCGTCACCGAAGGGCGCCGAGGTCCGGGTCCTCGAACGGTCAGGGATCTCCCCGGTTGGAAATTCGCGTATGGCGGGGGTTTCCAACCACGCGGATCCCCGGTCGTCCTACCGTGGTTCGAAATCCACGCCACAGGTGGATTTCGAACCACGCGAGCTCCCGGCCGCCGGATCCGTGACGGAGATGCCGAGAACTCCTCACTTCCTCCCGTGTTGTCCAACACCGACCTACGCGCTGCGTGTATTGACCGTGCCATAGCAAGGTCAATACACGCAGCGCGTTCCCGGCCCTTGATTTGGAGCCCGAAAAGGGCCTTCCGGGGCCGGGAAGTGTGACGTTCCCGGCATCTTCGTCACGGATCCGGGCGAGGTGTGGAGGCTCCCCGACCTGATCGTCACGTAAGTCCGACTTCGCGACGTCCCTGTGCCGGCTTTCCCACGCAAGCCTCACGTCCTGGGCTCCTCATGGGGGTCACAGCCTGCCAGGACCCCCATGAGGAGCCCAGGACCACCTCAGCCCACCTCGGACGGCCCGCAGCGCCCCGGACCCCCGCCCGTCCTTGCGAAACGCCCCCATAACCCCTGCAAAACGGCAGAAAAAAAGCCCGCCGGGACAGTGTCTGGGGAGAATCCCGGCGGGCTAGTGTCTCGTCCACCGGCAAATCTAGGGACGGGAACTAAAGCCGTCCTAAAAGATTGAGGATGAATGCTTTTTGGCGGCGGGCCGGGCGTCGGCGACCGGGATGCGGGCGCGGAAGAGGGCTCCGCCGGAGGGGGATTCGGTCGCTTCGACGCTGCCGCCGTGCGAGGCGGCGACGGCGCTGACGATCGCCAGGCCGAGGCCGGTGCCGTTGCCGCGGGCGGTGTCGGCGGGGCCTTCGCCGCGCACGAAGCGGTCGAAGATCTGGGTCCGCATCGACTGCGGGATCCCCGGCCCGTCGTCGGCGACTTCCACCACCGCGTCGTCGCCCTGCTGGGAAAGTCGCAGTTCGATCGTCGCCCCTTCCGGGGTGTGGCGGGCGGCGTTGTCGAGCAGGTTGAGGACCATGCGGTGGAGCTCGTCGGCGCTCCCGTCCACCCGCAGCGGCCGGTCGTTGTCGATGACGAACTCGCGGCCGCCCATCAGCGGCGCCGCCTCGAGGGCGGCGTCGCCCGCGATTTCGGCCAGGTCGCAGCGCCGGTGCGCGGCGAGCCGGCCCGCGTCGGCCCGCGCCAGCAGCAGCAGGTCGGAGACGAGGCGGCTCATCCGCCGCGAGGAGCGCAGCGCCGAGTCGACCACCTCGCGGTCTTCGGCCTGGCCGGGACCGCCGAGCGAGGCCTGCAGCAACTCCAGGTTGGCGAGCACGCTGGTCAGCGGCGTGCGCAGCTCGTGCGAGGCGTCGGCGACGAACTCGCGCTGCTGCTGCATCGCCTGCTCCCGCTCGGCCCGCGCCGCGTCCAGCGAGCGCAGCATCTGCTCCAGCGTCTCGGCTAGTTCGCCCACCTCGTCTTCGACCGGCGGGCGGGGCATGTGGTGGGAGGGGTCGCGGGTCTCGGAGATCTCCTTGGCGCTCGCGGTGAGCGCGGCGATCGGCCGCATCGCGCGTGCCGCGATCGCCACGCCGGCGAGCACGGCAAGCGCCGTGCCGCCGAGGATCCCGGCGACGACCAAGAACCAGATGCGGTCGATCGTGTCGTCGACGTGCGCGGTGCTGCGGCCGTACTGGACGTAACCGGTCCCGATCCCTTCTTCGGAGAGCACCGCGGTCACGATCCGCATCCCGTTCCGTTCGACCGTGCCGGTTTCCTTCGGCGGTGGACCGAGCCGGCCGCCCCGCAACTGACGAAGTTCAAGCCCGGCACTGTCGAAGACACGGAGCGAGGCGTCCTCCGTCGCGACGTAGCCGGCGAGGCTCTTCGGTACGACGTCCGGTTCCGCGCCGATCAAGGGCCGGACCACGTGGAGTTCGCGCTGCAGGCTTTCCACCGCGTTGGCGACCTCCCCGTTGAAGTCGTCCCGGATCCGCGTCGTCGCGATCTGCCCGATCACGCCGCCGAAGATCATCAGGATCACCAGGGTCAGCCCGGCGGAGACGGCCGCCAGGCGCCAGCGGACCGGCCAGGCGTGAGGGCGCACGACTCGGCGCAGCCAGGCCGCGGTGCCGCTGCGTGCCGCGGCGACCATCAGTCTTTGAGGACGTACCCCGCGCCGCGTTTGGTGTGGAGGAGGCGGGGCTCGCCGCCGGCCTCGAGCTTGCGCCGCAGGTTGGAGATGAAGACGTCGATCGTGTTCGTGGCGGCCATCGGGTCGTAGCCCCAGACTTCGTCGAGCAGGCGCTCGCGGGAGACGACCAGGCGCTCGTTGCGCATCAGGAACTCGAGCAGCTCGAACTCGCGGTTGGTCAGCTCGATTTCGCGGTCGCCGCGGTGGACCTCGCGGGTGTCCGGATTCAGCTGCAGATCGCCGACTTCGAGCGAGGCGGCGCCACGCGGCGGCCGGCGGCGCAGCAGGGCGCGGATCCGCGCCAGGAGCTCCTTGCGCTCGAACGGCTTCACCAGGTAGTCGTCGGCCCCCGAGTCGAGGCCGGTGACGCGATCCTCGGTCTCGGCGCGCGCGGTCAGCATCAGGATCGGCACGTCGCCCTCCTGGCGCAGGCGCCGGCAGACCTCGATCCCGTCGAGCCCGGGCAGGCCGAGGTCGAGCACGACCAGGTCGGGGACGAACCCGACGGCCACGTCGAGCGCCTCGACGCCGTCGGCGGAGGTCCGCACCTCGTAGCCCTCGTTGCGCAGTGAGCGGCGCAGGACGTCGGCGATATCGGCGTCGTCCTCGACGACGAGGACGCGACCGCCTTGCTGAACCTCGGGATCGGTGCTGAGCATGCAGCCGATGTTAAACCGGTTCCAACGCTCTTTGCGCTTGTTTTAAGGCGAATTTAGAGCTCCTTCGCGCCCTGGACGAAATGGTCCGCAGGGGATGGGGGGCAGGTGTCGAAATCGGACCCGTGTTCGTAAGACAGAAGCGCGCCCCTGCCCGTAAAGCCCTCGCCCGGAAACCCAAAGCCAAAGCCAAACGCGGCAAAGCGGCCAAATCGCGTGGCGGATTCGGACTCTTCGCCGGCCTCGAGCAGCGCCATCTCGACCTGATCGGCCTCTTCCTCGTCGCCGCCGGGATCTACCTGCTCTTCGTGCTCTTCTTCGGCTGGGAAGGCGGCAAGGTCGGTTACGGGATCGAAACCGCGCTCGTCTACCTCTTCGGCTCGGTCGGCGCGCGGATCTTCACCCTGCTGATGCTGATCGCGGGCGGGATGATCCTCACCGGCACCTCGATCTCGGCGCTGGCGCGGGGGATCGGCCGCGGCCTGCGGGCGATCTTCGTCGGCGGCGCGAAGGGCGGCGAGGCGACCGCGCGCACCGTCCGCCAGAACTCCGAGGAATGGCGCCGGCGACGAGGGGAGCGCGACGGCCGGACCGCCGAGACGAAGGCGGCAAAGACCGACGTGATGAGCGACTACCCGGACGAGGACGACGAGAGCTTCGCCCCGACCGTGGCGCTGGCCGAGGACCGCGACGACGACATCTTCGCCCCGGGCCTCTTCAACTTCGACGAGGAGGCAGACACCGCCGAGACCCAGGTGGTCCGGGAGCCGGAGCCCGAGCCGGAACCGGAGCCTGCCCCTGAGCCGACCCAGCACGAGCTCCCGACGGAGCCCGAAGCCGACGAGGACGCTCCCAAGCCGACCCCGATGGGGAACCTGCGCGGCGTCACCACCTCCGAGGAGATCGATTACCGGCTGCCGTCCCCGCGCGTGCTCGAGCGCGGCAAAGGCGACAAGGGGCCCGACCCGCGCGACCAGCAGGCGACCGGGCGCAAGCTGATCGAGGCGCTCGGCCACTTCGGGGTCGACGCGAAGATCGTCGGCGTCGTCAGCGGCCCGCACGTCTCCCTGTACGAACTGCGCCTCGCCCCCGGCATCAAAGTCAAGAAGGTCACCGAGCTGGCGAACGACCTCGCCTACGCGCTCGCCTCGACCGACATCCGCATCCTCGCGCCGATCCCCGGCAAACAGGCGGTCGGGGTCGAGGTGCCGAACGCCAAACGCCGCATGGTCCGCCTCGGCGACATCTACCAGGGGCGCCCGCAGAAGGCCTCGCCGCTGGTCGCCTGGCTCGGCAAGGGCATCGACGGCAACCCGGTCTGGACCGACATCGCGAAGATGCCGCACCTGCTCGTCGCCGGCACCACCGGCTCGGGCAAGAGCGCCTGCGTCAACGCGATGCTCTCCTCGATCCTGATGGCGTCCTCGCCCAACGAAGTGCGCCTGGTGCTGGTCGACCCCAAGCAGGTCGAGTTGAACCACTACGAGCAGGTCCCGCACCTGCTGACGCCGGTGGTGACCTCGCCGCGCCTCGCCGCCAACGTCCTCGCCAACCTGATCACCGAGATGGAGACGCGCTACGGCGTGATGTCGCAGGCGCGGGCCCGCAACCTCGAGGAGCTGAACCGGAGCCGCCGCAAAGCCGGCGAGGCGCCGCTGCCGCACATCCTCTGCGTGATCGACGAGCTCGCGGACCTGATGATGGTCGCGCCCGCCGAAGTCGAGGACTCGATCATCCGCCTGGCGCAGAAGTCGCGGGCGACCGGGATCCACCTGGTGCTGGCGACCCAGCGTCCCTCGACCGACATCATCACCGGCACGATCAAGGTCAACATCCCGAGCCGGATCGCCTTCGCGGTATCCTCGCAGACCGACTCGCGGGTGATCCTCGACCAGGGCGGCGCCGAGTCGCTGCTCGGGCAGGGCGACATGCTTTTCCGCGGGGCGGGGACCTCGAAGCTGGCGCGCGTCCAGGGCGCCTTCATCACCGAGGACGAGATCGCGTCGATCACCGGCCACTGGGCCAAACAGGGGGAACCGGAGTTCGAGGAGGAGCTGCTGGAGACGCCGGAGGCCGCCGAGGAGGAGGGCGGGCGCGGGGACGACGACTTCGATCCGGACTCCGACGACCTGCTGGACGAGGCGATCCGCCTGGTCGTGCAGACCGAAACCGCCTCGGTGTCGATGATCCAGCGGCGCCTGCGGGTCGGTTACACGCGGGCCGGGCGGCTGATCGACATGCTCGAGCGGCGCGGCGTCATCTCCGGCTACGAGGGCTCCAAGCCGCGCCAGGTGCTGATCACGCAGGCCGATCTGGCCCGCGTCGTCGGCGGGCCGGGGTCCGGGAGCGGCGGCGGCGGGGCGAGCGCCGAGCCCTCCCCGGTCGGGGCCGAGGCCGACAGCGACGCTTCCTGACGTCGCCGGTCCGGTAGGTTCGCCCCCGTGAAGGCGGGCGTCGTCAGAGCCGGGATCGTGGTCACCGGGACCGAGGTGATCACCGGGCGCATCGCCGACGCCAACGGGCCCTGGATCAGCGAACGGCTGGCCGAGCTGGGGATCGAGGTCGCCCACATCATCGTCGTCGCCGACCGTCCCGACGACCTCGAGCACGCGCTGCGCTTCCTGGCGGCCGAGGAGATGGACCTGATCGTGACCAGCGGCGGCCTCGGGCCGACCGCGGACGACCTGACGGCGGAGATCGTCGGGCGCTTCGCCGGGCGGCCGCTGCGGCTCGACGTCGACATGGAGGCGAAGATCCGCGAGATCCTGCGCCGCTTCGCCCGCAACCGCAGCTTCAAGTTCGACGAAGAGGCGGTGATGGAGTCCAACCGCAAGCAGGCGATGGTGCCGGAGGGGGCGGTGGCGCTCGACCCGGTCGGGACCGCGCCGGGGCTGGTCGTCCCCGCCGGTGAGCGCGTCGTGATCGTCATGCCCGGCCCGCCGCGCGAGCTGCGGCCGATGTGGCCGCGGGCGCTGGACACCGAGCCGGTGCGGGCCATCCTGGCGCAAGCGACGCCGCTGCACGGGCTGACGATGCGGATGTTCGGCGTGCCGGAGTCCGAAATCGCCAAAAGCCTGCGCGAGATCGAGCACGACGACGGGGTGGACGTCGACGCGGTCGAGATCACGACGTGCCTGCGGCGGGGGGAGATCGAGATCGACGTGCGCTGGCGCGAGGAGACCGAGGCGACCGCGATGGCGGTGCGCGACGGGCTGCGGCGACGGCACGAGCGGGAGACGTTCAGCCTCGACGGCGAGACGATCGACGAGCAGGTGGCGAAGCTGCTGGCGGGGCACCGGCTGGGGCTGGCGGAGTCCTGTAGCGGCGGGCTGCTGGCGGCGCGGATCACGAACGTGCCGGGGGCCTC